>OGCN01000075.1_pt1 | contig 151842 bp, 146 predicted proteins | sample 1570181 | NCBI WGS metagenome assembly OGCN01 (sample SAMEA4370584, study PRJEB24528) | human gut metagenome | reverse complement strand
TGTTTTTTAACCCCTCCGTCCTTCGGCCACCTCCCCTATATTTCGCTGTGCAAAACACAGGGGAGGAGGATTGAAAAGCTGCCTTTTTCCCACGCTGTTTTTTGTGACACTCCGCAATGCTGCGGGACACGGCAGGGGAGGAGTATAGAAACTTTACAACAACGTTGCTATATTGTTTTTTAACCCCTCTGTCCTTGCGGCTACCTCCCCTATATTTCGCTGTGCAAAACACCCCGCATACGGGGCACGGCAGAGGAGGAGGTTTAAAATATCTTCCCAATAGTGGGCATAAATCCTTATTCTAAGAGTCGACTTTCCTATTTTCAGAATATAGGGAGGAGGGAGATTCTTTTTCCTTCATGGTCTAACATTTTTTATGTGACGAGCGAGAGCTATTTAACCTCCTCTTCCTCTGCTCGTCGAAGATGAGATATTTTCGTTTTAACCCTCTCGCACTGCGGGCACTCCCCCTATATTCGCTTACAGAAACACCCCCGTAATGTTGCGGGATAGGGCAGGGGCGAAGGTGGTGGGATTCTTGTTTGCCAAGAGAAATCTTATTGCCTTATCTGCAAAAATCATACGAAATTTCCTATCGGCCTCGGTGTAGAAGCGGAGTGTCAGATGTGGTTTTTTCCCTTTTTCGGTTTTTCGGATTCACTGGAAACCTGCCGAAATCAGTAATCGTATTCGAGCGTGAAATCGTCTAAAAAGAGTACGCTACCGTCACCCCCGGTGAAATAGTCGCCATATTTACTAGCTGATGCTACTACTACGATATAGGTGGGAATCCGGTCGGTATCTCGATATTCGAGTTCAAGAGTGAACGGTGTGTATTCGGTTACGGATTTCCCGCTGTACATATCGGCATAAGCGATAATATGCGGATCGTTTTTATCGAATAGTTTGCGGTCACTTGGTTTTGTGCGTATCTCGACCGGTTCGCTCCAATCCCCGAGTGCTATGAAGATTTGGCAGGTATCGGGTTGTCCGATAAGATATTTCATCTCGTCGTTCGATTTGTTTATCTCGACCGAGGTGTATTTGAAATATCCTTTTAGCCGTGTGGGACGTTGGGTAAATTGTTTTCCGAAGTTGAGCACCCCGTTGGTTCCTTCTGTACGGAGGTAATTTCCCGTGTACATATTCCCGGCAGCCAGTTTCCCGATGGAACCTATTCCTACAAACTTGGTCGCTAATTTAGCTGCTTGTCCGGTTCCCGACCAAGTGTCGTCGGTGGGTTGTGTATTGCTGTCACCCAATGTGGTGGCTCCTTTATTGCCTGTATCCCAGAAGTTTTCGCTTCCTTCGGCCCATGGATTCCAGATTTTCCCTACTTTGTTCCAATCGTCGAAACTTCCGTTGGGAAGTTCGGCTGCGCTTCCGGTCGTAAATGTTATTTCGTTCCCTGTCAAGTCACCAGATACGGCTCGGCATACATAGGTCGTGTTGGCTTTCAAATGTATCATGCGAGCGGTGAAACTTCCTTTATCGTGTGTGACGTATTCGTCGGGGACTTTTTCCCATGTGCCGGCTGTCGCTTCTTTTATTTCGAATCCATTTTCGGCATCTTCTTTTCCGCTACCGTGCAGCCAAGCTACATTCGTCCAAGCATCGACCCCGTCGGTAGATATTTCGGATTCAGATGGTACGATATATAGGGTCCATTCTTCCATAATACCGTGGTATACGATAATGACTTTTTGGTATCCCAAAGAAAAATCGGTGAGTTTTTCTTTTTCGGGAGAATATGAGGTTATTCCCTGAGGGCCTAAAACGAGTTCGGTGATTTTTATGTTCGCTAAATCGATGTCTTTGTTGACATAGGCAATGGCTCTGTGATTATGGGCATCGAATACCGGTGCTCCTATTTGTCCCTCTACTCTGAAACTTCTTTCGATATTTTGGGTGGCATTTATCGTCCATGTGTAGTCTTGATAGATGGAGAGGGTCAACGTGTAACTTTTGGAGAGGTCGATAATCGAATCGGAAGGAAGATCGGATACGGCTCCTTCGGTGAGATCGAGAGTTTCGATATGTACTCGTCGCAAATCGACCGTATCGGACAATTCCATCGTTACCATGCGTTTGTCGTTGTCGATAGCGGCTGTACCGATTTGTCCGTTGGCGGAGATCCCTAATATCTGCGCTTTGATGCGAGGGTAGGGAATATCGTTCTTAATACAAGCCGATAAGAGGAGTGTACATAAAAGAGAGTATATGATGTGTATATAGTTTCGTTTCATTTTACTTCTATATGTGCAGGCACATGCCAATGTTGATGTTGAACAGGTTTATTTTGAAATCGGCTCCGCTCGATCTACGACTTCCGGTTTCTTCGTTATTCGTCGTTTGTTTGATCGTTCCGTATCGTAATCCGGCTACTCCAAACGAAACACTGGTACTGATGTTGTTCATGATAAATACGCAGAATCCCGGATTTAACCCCAATTTGATTTCAGATGTCGTTGTTTTGGTATTTTTCAATGACTCGTCGCTCCCTCTTACAAAGCGGTTCGAACCGCTTGAAAAGGCTAATTCCGTTTCGTTGAAGAAGCCGAAGCGTTTGTTTTTGTCGATTCCGATATATGCCCTATGGAACAGAGCGGCCGAGAAGGTCTCGCCCAAATAGCGTATATCGCCCAAATTGAATTGCATATCGTCGTCGATGTCTATATCCAAATTGTCTAAGTTTGCACTTAAATGGCTGTATCCGAGTTTTATACCTATACATTCGTTGTCTTTGATGAAATAGCCTACGAATGGGTTCAGGGTAGTTATGTTGCCTTTGAAATTAAAATCTTTGATGAAGATCAGGAGGTTATTGTCTTTACTGTCGAATTCTCCGTGCGAGAGAGTCAAACCTGCGATCCATTGCTTTTGGGGAATGAGCAGATAGTTTTTCAATCCCCGTTTGTATTTTTTTCTGCTGAGCCCGTGTTTTTCGGCGATCGTATCGGGCTCGGACGTGGCGACAGAAGTGTTTCCCGGAACGATGGTTGCTGTCTCGGGAATGACGGTTGTCGAATCTTGCTCTTCGGCATGAAGCAATATTTGTCCGGGAATGAGTATTCCTATTAAAATCAATATGTATTTTAAGTTTTTCATAAATAAAAAGCGATACCTAAACCCAAAGAAAAGATGTTGACTTTGAAGTTTGCCATGTTTTGAGACCGTTTGCCGGTATAAACTTGGTCGGTGGTCTGTTTGACATGACTGTAATTAAAACCTAATAAGCCGACGTTTACCTCGATGGCCGTGTAGTCATTGAGAAATGCCATGAGCCCCGGCGCTATTCCGATATTGAAGTTGAACGAACGCTCGAATGTTCCTGTGAGAGATTCTCCCGACCCGTTTACCATTTTCGATTCTCCACCACCCAAAGAGAGTTGCAGTTCGTTGAAAATTCCAAAACGGCTACTGTTCCCGATACTGATGTAGTTACGCATGATCGCCATTCCCGAATAGGAGTGGCTCAGACTATACACGTTGTCCATGTCGAAGTTGAGATCGTCGCCTATTTTGATGGAGGCATTGTCGAGCTTCGTCAGGCTTCGTTCATAGGCAAACCGACCTCCCAATCCCAAGTTATCTTTGACGATGTAGCAAAACATGGGACTCACTTTGAATGTGTAGCCTATACCGTCCATGTTTTCAACGACAAGGAACTGGTAGTTATCGTTGCTATATTCGGAATAGGATATGGAATTACCTACTACCCATTGTCCTTTGGGTATGAATGTATTTAATACAATACCTCGGTCGAACTCCTGAGCGTGAACCGTAGTAAGGCTTACCCCCAAAAGCAGAGATGAGCATATCGCAGAGATGAGTTTATTCATAAATCAATTCTAAATCGTCGAGCCACATGGTACTACCCGTGCTACCTGTAAAGTAGTCTCCGTATTTGCTGGCAGAGGCCACGATTACAATGTAGTTGGGAATACGGGTGAGAGAACGGTAATCGATCGGAATTTCGAATTCCAGAAGTCCGCCGTCTTCTCCCTGTGTTTGGGTTGTTAAATCCCATTCGCCATAGGCAATTATTTTTTCGTCGTTTTTATCGAACAGGTTTTTATCTTTTGTCGTGATACGTACCGGAGCATCCCAGTCTCCAAGTGCGATATAGACACTGCCTATATCCGTTGCGCCATTTGTAAGTGCATCAGTTTCGGAATAGTCTACGGTTCCCGGCGTGTATTTAATGTATCCGCGAAGTTTGGACGGTCGCGAGGTAAATGTTCGTCCGAAATCGAGGATACCGTTCGTACCGTCTCGTCCGATAAACTGTCCGGTGAACAAGTTTCCGGCAGCGAATTTGCCAATACCCATGACACCAACGAATTGAGATTGTAATTTAACGGAATATTTACCGCTGTGTTTGTAGGTCTCGTCGGGTGTAGTCACGTTTTTATTCATCGTCGCAGAACCGTGGTTCCCGCTATCCCAAAACATTTCCCCTCCTTGCGGGTATATTACCATTGCTTTGTCCGGGGTATGCCAATCTTCAAAACTGCTGTTGGGCAGTGTCGTCGCTTCTTCGGTAGTGAACGTTATCGTTTTTACCGAGGCTTGTGTTCCTGCAACGGCTTGATATTCGTATGTCGTTCCCGGTTCGAGTTGCGTTACCTCGGCAGATATACTTGTTCCCGACAGGACGGCAGGAACGGATATCCATTCTTGCGAACCGGATTTGCGATATTGGAAAGAGAGAGTTTCCGATGTTTCTTTTACCAAAGTCCCTGATAGCGTGGCTTTCTTTGCCCAGATACCGGATCTTGCCGGGGCTTCCGTAACGACTATGGCATCGGATACGACTATCGTCAAAATCCGCGTATTTTCTTTTTCATTTGCATCGACGGCTTTTACCGTGAAGATATATTCTCCGTCGGGGAGCGATTTTATAAAACTTTCGGACAGTGTGATTTTTGCGTTCGAAAGATCTTTATCTTCTTGATAGACGTGTTTAGCGCCGATGCCTTTGGTTTGAAATTCCGTGATGATGTCTTTGGGGGCCGACAGGAAATCGATGGTATCGGTCGAGAGCCCTAAGGAGGGGAATTGCTCACAAGAAAGTTTTACATTTTTCAGTTTGGTCGCAGCATTCACCCAAATTGCAGTTTCTTTGCCGCTGTTCGTTTCGTAATAAAGCGGTTGGGTTATATCGAATTTGTCTCCGACAATTTGCGGACGTTGTGTAATCACTACATTATGGGTGGAGTCTACGGTCGATTCGTTTACTTTGACGTCGATGAATGTACCTCCGGTCGCTGCGTTGTCGGCGTTATAGCTGAATGTGAATGCGTATTTCGTCGCTTTAACTACGTTTTCGACAACTCCCGATTGGGTATAGTTTTTACCGTCTGTTTTTTTCCCTTCGAAACTCCATGCCAAGTTGCGGTCTTTCCCATTGAGCATATAGTATCCCACGGAATCTACGGTAGATTCTGTAAATGAGAGCTCTCCGGTCGTAGTAAATATTTTTACTTTATAGTCGGTTACAACGTTTGCTAACTCGGGCGAAAACGCAACCGTCGCCAACGTATTTGCAATAGTACATTTTACTTCGGCCGAGGTAGTTTCTCCGCTTTGGACGGCGAAGTCGGCCGATCCTGTATAATAGGGGGTATCGAATGCCGCCGGGACGGAGTCTCCGGCTATTACAAAGACATGATACTGTCCGCTTGCCAAGTTCAGTATATCGGGCATGAGATTTTCTCTATCGTAATAACGAATGAGCCCTTTACTGCTGTATATGCGGGTTTGCATGGAGGCGTATATGCCCGGGTCGATAGCACGGGAAACGACAGCCACCTCGTCGGAAACTTTTACGTTCAGCCTTACCGATCCTTCGCCGAGGGTCATGTCTTCTTCTTTACAAGCCGATAGCAGTCCTACAAGGAGCAGTACGCAAGTAAAGTATGTTTTTATATAGCGTTTCATATTATTCTGTTACGAGTATTAATGTTTCTGTTGTCGTTCCTTGCGCGTCGGTAGCCTTTATGATAAAGTTGTGAGTCCCTGCGCCCAATAATCCTAATAACGGCATAAAGTCGCTGATGTCGAAGGTTACTTTCGATTGGTTCAAGACGTTCGAGCCAGTGGGGAATCCCAATCCTTCGATAGCTGTTTTCAAGTCGCCCGGATTTACCAAATCGAGATGCGAAGCCAATCCCATACCTGCAAGTTCGTCGGGAGTCAATGTCGGCGATTCTATATCGACTACAAGTCCTGTAAGTCCGTTCTTATCGGAGCTCGTAATATCTACGCTTACTTGTAATCCCTCGGTTACAGTGACCGGAGTCCCTAATTTTATAGTCGAGCTCGTAATTTTCGGAGCATCGGTAGGTTGGGGATCGGGATCCGGATCAGGGTCTGTGCCGGGGTCGATGGGATTGGGGTCCTCAATAACTTCTTCGTCTATCGTGACATTCCCGAAATGGTCGATTATTTCGCATGAGGCATCGAGCGTAACCGACGGTGTGACGCCTCCTGTCTCGCTTCCCGGTTCGGGTCGTTTGATATCGTAATGTATTTTACGCCATTCGCCGGCTTTTACATTGTCTACTTGTATGCGATTGACTTCTTCATAACCGTCGATCGTACCGGAGAAGGTGGCGATAAGCAAATTGCTTTCTTCGTCGGACCGAAAATAACCGGCACGAGATTCTTTTTTCATAAAATCGAGAGCTCCTTCTCCAACGGTGACCGATACTTTGCAATCTTCACCCATCAGTGTTTTTAAATCCTCGGAGTAGGAAACCGTGACTTTTATATTTTGGAGGGTACATACGAGCGTATCGATTTGTGTCACTCTGCTTTCTTCGATAGAAAAAGTTTTATCTGCATAGTAATAGGGTTTTTCCCATTCGGACGGTTGAACTTCGTGGGAAAATACTTTTAAATTATAATTACCGACGTTTAGTGTAACTATTTCGGGCGTTTCGCTGTATTTCCAATTGTTTTCGAGCGTTTCACTACCGTTGTCCGTGCGGAATATTTGTACTGTAAAATCGCCTGTGTCGACAGCTCGGCTTACCGGTTTTTTCTCGATTTCTTTTATGTCATTATTGGGTATGGCATCGAAAGAAGAAAGATCGAGAGTTCCGGTTTTCCCTGAAATTTCTCCGGGTTCGGAGTCGTAGGTGAGTTTCTCACGGTCGCAAGATGTGCCTGCCAGTCCCAAGACTATGGTCAGAGCTATGTAGAATATCTTTTTCATATCGCTATGTAGTTTATTCATAAATGAAATTTAAGTTATCTATTGTCAGAGTCGCTCCCCTCGAATTGGATTCGTATTGGGAGTAGTAGTCGGTCGTTTTTATCGTTGCGGTTTCTTCACTTTGTGAATAGGAAGCATGATTGGACGACGTAATCATTATTTTCAACAGATTGGCTTTTTTGTCGGTAACGGTGTAAACCAATGGAACTGTAAATTCGGTATAGTCTGATGCTGCCGTAAGGTTAATAGTCCCGGATGCGAGTACCGTTTCTCCATTTAACAATGTTACCGAGATCACTCCGGTTTCAGAGGCATCGTTATTATCGGGAGTATATTTATACCACCCTTTCATCGTCGAAGGTCGAGATGAAAAAGAGGTTCCTTCGTTATAAGATTCGGAATTACCGGAATAGGAGTAACTGCCTAAAAATAATTTACCAGCAGAACGATTACTCATAGAGGGAACATTTGTATTGTAATAAGTCGTATTAAAAGCTCCTCCTGTTTTGCTGGGTGTGGTTCCATTGGCATCCCATGCAACATTGCGTATTACCATTGCATTGTTTCCGTCTTGTGCGGAAAGGCCTTTGTAAATATCGGGTGTTTGTGTGCTCATTCCAAAACTGCGATATGAGCTCCAAGACAGAGTCGTATTATACGTTGAAGGAATTACAAACCATGACATTTGATTTGCCGCGGAAGTGTTACAGGTCTTTGCATTTACACTGCTCCAACCTGTGGGTTCTTGAATTGTAAAGCTGCAAGTGTTTTGATAATCCACAGGCCAAACGGAATACTTACCCCCTTGATTCATATCTTGTATCGATATTGTCTGTGTGAGTTCTTCAAAACTTCCGTTAGGTACGCCGGCTGTTGTTTCTGTCCGTATTGTACAATCTCCGTGATAATTGACATTTTCTTGTTCGTTGTTGCAAGTCCCTTTTATCTGGTAACGTGTGTCGGGGGACAATCCCGTGAGGGTGTGAACATTGCCTTCGTGTGTGGAGGCGGCTTGGACCCATTGTCCGGTACTGTTGGTATAAAGCACAGCGTAGCGGTTCACTGCATCTTGGTATTGCGGATCGGCGGCTGTGAGCTTAACGATCGCCTTTTTCGCCCAAACGTCGTATTCTTCGGCTGATATCGTGAATTCGGGCGTGAGAACAGAAATGGAAGTCGCAGCCGTCTTTAATCCACCGGATAGAGAGGCTTCTATTTCTATCGGCTTGTTTGTGGCTTCGACGGATATTTTAACTTGGTATAGATTTTCCTCGGCCGATAGAACTGTCGAGGTACAATTTACTTTGTGGCCTTCGGCGTTAAGGTAACTGAATTGAACCAAATCGATATCGGATCCATCGTATAATACCGGAATTATGGCCGAAGAGCTACCCACAAAAACGGCTTCGGGTTCTTGTAGGGTGAATGTTAAAGGAAGGTTTTTCACCGATAAAGAAATAGGCGATTCGCTAACTTTTCCGTACAGGTCTTTTGCCGAAATAGTGAACATGTGTTGATCGCTATTGTCGATAATTTGTAATTGTGTGAATAGTTCGGTGAAGTCGATGAATCCCATTTTATTTCCAACTTCGGAGAATCCCTTGATTTTCAGCCCTAATCGACGGAGTATTTCTGCTTGGTCTTCACTCATATTTATGAGGTCGATTTCTTGCGGCCACCCTTTGCTTTCGAGGCTACGGGAAGAGGTCGTAAGGGTACACCCGGCCAATCCTCCTTTGGCCGTGAGAGATATATTTACGTTTTTGTCGGCCGGATAATTAAATTCTTTTGCTTCAATCGGAACACCGGATTCAAAACCAGACAGGAGGAAAGAGGGAGCCGGAGCTACCATTACTTCATCGGATATGTCTATTTTGATAGGTTGTGTTTCGGTTGTCTCGTCGAAACTGATGTTGAGTTGAGTTTCACCGGCGTTGTTGTCGCTGATGTCGAGTTTGATTTTGTAGTGCTGACGAGCGGCTGCGTTGGGTATGGCTGCCGGTTCGAAAGTAGATTCGATCCCATTTTGTTTTTTCAAGTGGGTCTGAATCGTGATTTTCCCGGGTTTTACGTAGGCTGCTCTCGTCTCGGTTTTAGAAAATTCGATGTATTCTCCTCCGGTAGAGTGAATGGTGGTCGAATAGTCGGCAAAGTATTTTTTGAAAGCGTCGGAATACTCGACGGTTACTTTTACATTAGCCAATGTACAATTGATTTCTACCGAACTATTTTCCCGGTCACGCACGGCTACCGGGGTTTCTCCGAGATAGAACGGCTTTTCGAATCCTTCTATATCGATATCTCCGTAGAAGGCACTCATCGTATAGGCTCCGACCGGTATTTTGGTAGCCGGGTCGAAATCGGCCAAACTATCCCATGCCCGAGAAAAACTACCGTCGGAAGAGACCAGTTTCAAAGCAAATTCGCTTACATCGGGATTTTCGATTGTCGAGGCTGATTCTGCTGTGGAGCGAGTTACAGGAACTACTTTATAATCGGCTGAAACTTGTACGTTGATAGCACCGTATCCGGAAGACCCTTGCTTATCCTCATTTGCGCATGATACTAACAATAGCATGGTTGCGCTATACAGGAAAATTTTTTTTAATTTCATGCTTATTTTATTTTTATTTCACCGATAAAGAGATATTAATAAACTCTTTATGAGCGGCTTCATTGTGTAAATACTCTTATTTGCACAAATGAAAATCGGTTCAAAGGTATAAATTTTTTTCTTAGATGAAACAGTCAATAGAAAGTTTTGTTAAGTATAATAATATAAATTAAGGAGATATAGGAGTTTTGGGCTACAAAATCCGGGGAATTTGCTAATATTTTTTTAGGGTCGGATTTTGTAAAAAATCGATTATTTTTTATTTTATAGTATTTAAATTTATTCTGTATTTTTATACGTAAAGATAGCCTTTTTTAACCCCTCCGTCCTTCGGCTACCTCCCCTATATTTTGCTGTGCAAAAACACCCCGTAATACTACGGGACACGGCAGGGAGGAGGTTGAGATGTATTCCCCCCCCCTATTGCTTTGCGACACCCCGTAATGCTGCGGAGCATTACAGGGGGAAGGAAAGGTTTCCCGAATTTTGTTTCTGTTCTCGGCTTGTACTATCTTTGCAAAATGTGAAGATAGTCAAGTTTATTTTTAACCCTCTCGCTCTGCGGGTACTCCCCACTATCTCGTTAAAGACGAACGGTGGGAGAGGGGCGATAAAAAATTGGAATATATGAAAATAGCGGTAGTAGGTACAGGCTATGTGGGCTTGGTTACGGGAACTTGTTTCGCCGAGATAGGAGTGGACGTTGTCTGTGTGGATATAGATGCCGAGAAAATAGCTCGTATAGAGCGTGGCGATATACCTATTTACGAGCCGGGGCTCGACGAGATGGTTATCAGGAATATGAAAGCCGGACGTTTGCGGTTCGCCACCGATCTATCGGCTTGTCTCGACGGGGTGGAAATCTTGTTCAGTGCGGTGGGTACTCCTCCTGACGAAGACGGATCGGCCGATTTGAGATATGTGCTCGATGTGGCTCATAGTGTGGGACGGTATATGACTGATTATCTTGTTGTCGTTACCAAGAGTACGGTTCCGGTGGGGACTGCCCGAAAAGTGAAAGCGGCTATACAGAGCGAGTTGGATAAGAGGGGCGAAAAGATTGACTTCGATGTGGCTTCCAATCCCGAATTTTTGAAAGAGGGGAATGCGATAGCCGATTTTATGCGTCCCGACCGTGTGGTCGTTGGGGTCGAAAGCGAGCGGGCGGAGGCTTTGATGCAAAAGCTCTACAAGCCCTTCATGATCAACAAGTACAGGATTATTATTACCGATATTCCTTCGGCGGAGATGATTAAATATGCGGCTAACGCTATGCTGGCGACTCGTATCAGCTTTATGAACGAAATTGCGTTATTGTGCGACGAGGTGGGAGCCGATGTAGGGGCCGTGCGCAAAGGTATCGGAGCCGACGATCGTATCGGCAGCCGCTTCTTGTATGCCGGCTGTGGATATGGGGGCTCTTGTTTCCCGAAAGATGTGAAGGCTTTGATAAAGACGGCGGAAGAGAATGATTGCGATATGCAGATTTTGAAAGCTGTCGAACGGGTGAACGAGTCGCAAAAGGAATTGCTTTATTACCGATTGCTCCGCTATTTCGACGGGAAAATATCGGGACGAAAATTTGCCGTGTGGGGGCTTTCCTTTAAACCGGAGACCGACGATATGCGCGAAGCCCCGGCTTTGATATTGATCGATAAGTTATGTGATGCAGGAGCCCGTGTAAAGGTATATGACCCGGTGGCTATGCCGGAATGCAAGCGGCGGATAGGGAATAAGGTGGAATATGCCGAGAATATTTATGAAGCGGTTGCCGATGTGGATGCTTTGTTGATTGTAACGGAATGGAAAGAGTTTCGTTTGCCGGATTGGAAAACGGTTATCCGGTCTATGAAATCACCTGTGATATTCGACGGTCGTAATATTTATGATCCGTCTGAGATGAAAGAGTTGGGATTTGCTTATTATAGTATAGGTCGTCCGACGGTTTAAGGACTGATCCGATAAAAAAGTAAGACAGGTATGCGCCCTATCCCGGGGCGGATACCTGTCTTTTTATAATAGAAAGGGGCTGAGAGGAATATCCTTCTTCGTAATGGCTGCTCCTCCTTTTACCGTTACGGTTTCGGGAATCCTTCGGAGCGCCCTTTCTGTCTATAATAACGATATAGGAGTGTTTTGGTTCAATGTGGTCGTGCTTTTATCGTGATTTGTCTTATTTTTAATTTTTTTGTCGAAAATCTGTTTTTGAGGAACACTTTAATTGTTTGGAGCGTATCTTTGCAATGGAACAGAACTCGATATCGGTAAGTGAGATTAGATTGTTTCGAGATGTATTGTTTTTGTAAATAAATAATGTTGTAAAGAGATTTTATTATGAAAAAATGGGTGTGCAGATTATCTATCGTATGCTGCTTGTGTTTGTTTTTTACCTCTGTGAAAGCTCAGCTTTCGTTGGGTGGGCTTGGAGACATACTGAATTCATCGACAGTGAATAAGGTTGTGAGTGCTATTGCCGGTACAGATGCTTCGTTGACGGTTGCCGATTTAGCCGGGACGTGGAAATATTCGGCTCCTGCTTGTAAGTTCGAAAGCAGCGATTTCTTGAAATCGGCGGGAGGTGAGGTCGTGGCTGCATCTTTGAAAACAAAGTTGGCGACCTACTATACAAAGGCCGGTATCACGCCTTCGCGGGTTTCATTTGTTTTTGCCGATACTACTTTTGTAATGAAATATGGTAATGCGAAATTGAACGGTCATATTGTTAAAGACGAAGAGAGCGGAAGATTCGTGGTTACATTTACTGCCGTGGGTGGTTACATTCCCATAATGGTTATGGATGCCGTTATAAACAAGAATGGCAATACGTTGGAAATGCTTTTCGATGTGGATCGATTCGTGAAGGTATTGACTACTATTGCATCGAAGTCTCAGAGTTCTACATTGAAAAGTGTCGGTGGATTGCTCGATGAGTATGAGGGTGTATTGATGGGGTTTGAACTAGTGAAATAAGAAAATCATAGTAAAATAAAATAAGGAGGGAGTTTTAAACTCCCTCCTTATTTTATTATATTTTAACGCAAAAAGAAAAAAAACGGGAAAATAGAAGACCGATCTTTTTGTCGAATGATTACCTTTGTTCCATATTATAAACTAAAAAATAAATAAAATGAAGAAATTAGTTTTAACCTTAGCTCTTGTGTTTGGTGTGTTAGCAGCCAATGCTCAGTATTTTGTGGGTGGTCAATTTGGGTTACTTTACGATGATGCATCGGAAAATACCATGATTACAATCGCTCCTGAATTCGGTTATGCATTTAACGATACTTGGACGGTTGCCGGTATGATAGGTTATACTCATATGGACAATTTCAATTCGTTTTATATCGCTCCGTATGCCCGTTGGAATTTTTGGAAGAAAGATTTCGTAGGCTTGTTGGTAGATGGTGGTTTCGGTATTTCTACTCAAAAGTATAAAGGGGCGGATTCGGATACCGGTTTTGAAATTGGCTTTAAGCCGGGTATATCTTTTAATTTGACCGATAATTTCTCTTTGGTAGCTCATTACGGCTTTCTGGGATATCGTACTAAATATAACGGAAGCAGCGTGTCGGGCTTGTCTTTGAGCGGCAATGAGATAAGTCTCAGCTTGTATTATTGTTTTTAATATTTGAAACGAATCGATATTTCGACCGTCCGATTTTTATCGGACGGTTTTTTTATTCTTTTCGGTAGAATTGTAAGGTGAGAAGGTGTTGCCGAACTTCTTTTTTGCGAGATGACAAATCGGGATAGGTCAGTGGCATAGGGGGAGTGCATAGGGATTGATTGTAGAATTTGAGCTCTTCTCCTTGCGGGTATTTCCCTTATATTTCCTGCCATTCCTGTTATTACCCCCTCCGTCACTACGTGCCACCTCCCCTATGTTTTGCGATGCAAAACACCCCGTAAGGCTACGGGACACGGCAGGGGAGGAGTGTAGAAATTTTCCAGCGTTTTTGCTCTACTGGGGTTTTGAGTTCTCCGATACTTCGTTTACTTCTCTTATCCATTGCAGATGAGGGAGGGGAGAAGCCGATGCTTGATTCTGTTTCCGTTACTGTCGGTATTTTTCGACATTTCCATTGAGTTAGCCCCTCCGTTATTCCGTGCCACCTTCCCTATATGTCCATGCCACAGGGGAGGAACTAAAAGACAATTCTCATTGATTTCCTATTGAGTCGTAAAGGGTGGGGCTGTTTTTTTGTTCGGGTATGAAAATCCCGCTCTATCTAATTTCGATAGAGCGGGATTTTATTTTTTTGTATGGTCTTTTACTACTTTTTCAAGGCTGCTATGCTTTCTTCGAGCGATTTGATTTTTTCTTCGGCATCGGCTTTCTTTTTGCGCTCCATAGCTACCACGGCTTCGGGTGCATTTTGAACGAAGCGTTCGTTGCCGAGTTTTCCCATCACTGTTTTGAGGAATCCCTGAGCATATTTTAATTCGGCTTCGAGTTTTTTCAATTCGGCTTCTACATCGATGGCGTTGCTCATAGGAATCGCATATTCCGTTGCATGTACCCGGAACGAAGCGGCGGCCGGATCTTTTTCTTCGATTGTTTCGATCGTTGCCAGATTGGTCATTTTGGTCAATATGCAATCGTTCGAGTGATCGTGTGCGCCGATAATTTGCAGCGTGAGCTGTTCTTTATTGGCTATGCCTTTTTGCAAGCGGATCGTACGTATTCCCGCTACGACCAGTTTGGTCGTTTCGAATCGGTTTATGATTTCCATGTCGACCGGTTGGGGCTCGGGCATGCGTGCTGTCATGATGCTTTCGCCTTCTTTGCGGTCATACAGGTGTTGCCACAATTCTTCGGTGATGAAGGGCATGAAAGGATGCAACATACGGAGCAGTGCATCGAAGTACCGGAGTGTAGCATCGTAGGTTTTGCGGTCGATAGGTTGTTGATAGGCCGGTTTAACCATTTCGAGATACCAAGATGAAAATTCGTCCCAGAAGAGTTTGTATATAGCCATGAGGGCTTCGGACAGACGATATTTCCCGAACAGGTCTTTGACTTCTTCGAGCGTACGGTTGAGTTGTGCGTCGAACCATTCTACGGCAATGGCTGCCGTTTGAGGTTGGGGGAGGGTTTCATCTACGTTCCAACCTTTTACCAAGCGGAAGGCATTCCATATTTTGTTGTTAAAGTTGCGTCCTTGCTCGCATAACGCATCGTCGTATAGTATGTCGTTTCCGGCAGGTGCGGCCAACATGAGTCCCATGCGGACACCGTCGGCTCCGTAGGTTTTTATCAGTTCGAGAGCGTCGGGCGAATTACCGAGCGACTTGGACATTTTTCGTCCTATTTTGTCCCGTACGATTCCGGTGAAATAGACATTGCGGAAAGGAAGTTTGTGTTCATACTCGTATCCGGCCATAATCATTCGAGCCACCCAGAAGAAAATGATATCGGGGGCTGTAACCAAATCGGTGGTCGGGTAATAGTAGTTTATTTCTTCGTTGCCGGGATTGTTGATACCATCGAAAAGCGAGATGGGCCATAACCACGAAGAGAACCATGTGTCGAGGCAATCTTCGTCTTGTCGCAGATCGCTCATTTGAAGGTCGGCCTTACCACTTTTCTCTCGGGCTAATTTCAACGCTTCTTCGGGTGTGGCAGCTACTACGAATCCGCCTTGCGGAAGGTAGTACGCCGGGATGCGATGTCCCCACCAAAGCTGGCGGGAGATACACCAATCTTTAATGTTTTCCATCCAGTGCCGATAAATGTTTTTGAATTTATCGGGGTGGAATTTGATTTCGTCTTTCATGACGGCATCGAGAGCTGGGGCTGCAAGTTTATCCATTTTGACAAACCATTGCATCGATAGTTTGGGCTCGATAACGACATTGGTACGTTCGGAATAACCCACTTTATTGTCGTAATCTTCGACTTTTTCGAGTAATCCAGCCTTTTGTAAGTCTTTGGCGATTTGTTTGCGAACGTCGAAACGATCCATTCCTACGTAAAGTCCTCCGGCTTCGCTGATGGTTCCGTTGTCGTTGAATATGTCGATACTCGGCAGATTGTATTTTTCTCCCAACATATAGTCATTTACATCGTGTGCCGGGGTGACTTTTAAACAGCCGGTTCCGAACTCAATATCGACATAGTCGTCCATGATAATAGGAACCACTCGATTTACCAGCGGTATGATGACTTTTTTCCCTTTAAGAAATGAATAACGCGGGTCGTTGGGGTTTACGCAAACTGCCGTGTCGCCTAAGATTGTTTCAGGTCGTGTGGTGGCAACGATAATGTATTTATCCTCGCCTTCGATAAAATAGCGCAGATAATAGAGTTTGCTGTGTTCGTCTTTATAAATGACTTCTTCGTCGGAGAGGGCGGTGAGGGCTTTGGGGTCCCAATTTACCATGCGGACTCCTCTGTAAATGAGTCCTTTGTTGTATAAGTCGACAAATACTTTCAAAACACTTTCGGAACGGATTTCGTCCATAGTGAAAGCAGTGCGGTCCCAATCGCAGGAAGCTCCCAATTTTTGGAGTTGTTTCAAGATGATTCCGCCGTGTTCTTCTTTCCATTCCCAAGCGTATTTGAGAAATTCTTCTCTGGAAAGATCGCTTTTTTTAATACCTTGCGCTGCAAGTTTATTTACCACTTTGGCTTCGGTGGCGATAGATGCATGGTCTGTGCCGGGAACCCAACAAGCATTTTTCCCCTCCATGCGAGCCCGGCGTACCAGAATGTCTTGTATCGTATTGTTCAGCATGTGCCCCATGTGCAGAATCCCGGTGACATTGGGTGGCGGAATGACAACGGTATAGGGTTCTCGACCGTCGGGCTTCGATTTGAAAAGACCGTTTTTCAACCAATAGGCATACCATTTTTCTTCTACGTCGGCGGGATTGTACTTCGTGGCAAGTTCGTTCATAAAGTCGTTCTTTCAGAATGTTCTATATTATTTCAAGATACAAAAGTAAAAAGGCTTTTGTACCAATCGGGTGCAAAAATATAAAATATTTTCCGAAAAAGATATTCTTCGGAGTCAAAGGTGTTTATGGTATTTGTCTCGAAAAGAAAGTTTTTTTGTTTTCGACATATTTCGTAAGCTATCGTTTAAGCCCGTCCACGGCGGAACGTAGTTGTTCGAGCGCTTTTTGCAAAACTGCGCGAGGTGTACCTACATTTAGCCGCATGTGTCCTTTGCCTTCGGGGCCGAACATTTCACCGTCGTTGAGTGCGAGTCTGGCTTTATCGACAAAAAGGTCGATGAGTGCATCGTGTTCGAGGTGAAGCCGTGTACAGTCGAGCCATACGATAAAGGATGCTTGCGGCCTGATGGCTTTGATGTCGGGAATATGACAATCGAGAAACTCTTCGACAAATAGTATATTTTGTTCGATGTAGGCTAACATTTGTTCGCGCCATTCTCTACAATGGTTATAAGCGGCTTCGGTGGCTATGGTCGCCATGAATGTGGGTTCGTTCAGCTCGTTTGCCGTGAGCCAGTCGAAGAAGCGCTTACGAATCGTTTCGTTGGGAACAATGGCATAGGAGCTGACCAAGCCTGCGATGTTGAACGTCTTGGAAGGAGCTCCGAATGATATACTGTTTTGAGCCGCTGTTTCGGATACCGAGGCAAAAGGGTGATGTTTGGCTCCGAAGAGAGGCATATCGGCATGAATTTCATCGGCAATGATGAGTATGTTGTGCCGTGCACAGATTTCGGCGATTCGCTGTAATGTTTCCAACGGCCAAACCACTCCTCCGGGATTATGAGGATTACAGAGAATGAACAGCTTGCATTGGGAGTCGATGATCGATTCAAGGTGATCGAAGTCCATTTCGTAGTGGGAGCCGTTCCATTTGAGCGGATTATGTACAACCTGCCGACCGTTACTTTCGGGGACGGCCATGAACGGTGTATAGACCGGAGTCTGTATGATGATTTTATCTCCGGGGTTACTAAATACATTGACTGCCAAGCCTATGCCCTTGACAATCCCGGGAATATAGGTGATCCATTCTCTTTTTACTTTCCAGCCATGCAGGTAGTCGAGCCAATCGATAATGGATTGCCAATAGCTCGCAGGAGCCTCGGCATATCCGTAAACCGGGTGTTGTAACCGGCGTACGAGAGCATCCGTTATACAGGGGGCGACCGCAAAATCCATGTCGGCAATCCATAAAGGAATGAGATCTTCCCGACCATAGCGCTCACAGAGAACATCGGTTTTCATAGCTCCGGTGTGATGCCGGTCGATAATTGTGTCGAAATCGTACTGAGAGGACATTTTATATACTGTTTAGGTGTTAGGTTGCTTATGTCGATTTGTCAAAAGCCGAGTTCTATCTGAAATCTTAATTGCCAGCGATTATAATCGGAATCGACAAATTCATTTTTGTAATTGTAAGACAGGTCGGCTTGTACTTTTAATCTGTGATCTATCAGATATTTCGTGACACCGAACGTCGATTGGTTGTGACTGCGATAATTGGCATAAGGCTGTACTTCTTTATCCGGCATGATGGTAGAGTTTCTCAATGCGATTTCCCAATTGGAACGAAAGAGATAACTTGCCTGTACGTTGAGCCCCATTCCAGTGAGGACATATTGTTCTACATTTTCGCCCGATTTAATGAGCGGAGAGGAAGATGATATACGCCCCATGAAATCGGTATAAAAAGCAAATCCTTGATATTTGAAGATGAAGTCGACAAAATAGGAAGAAAGGTTACGGGTCTGGTCAAACAGTAATTTGTCCCCATTGGAACCTTGTGCCCGAAGAGCTCGGTCGTTATAGCTGTATGCTCCCGCTAAAAGGATTTTGGGCGTTTGTTCTCGTTCATAATCGCCTTCCATAGCATCTCCTTTCCCGGTGAATCGTCCCAGTGGGAATAGTTCTATGCGTCCCGTATATGCGAGTCCACTCCCTTTATTGTTTCCCCAGTTTCTGCCTTCTCCGGTAGTAATAGAGGCTTTGGCCGCTAAATCCAAAGAGCCGAATAGATGTTGATTGTATTCTCCGAAGATACCGAAATCGCGGTCGAGATTGAATTCGGAGTTTACAATGGAACGATCTACGAATTGTAGGGCACTCGAAGAGTTTATTCGGGCGCGATTCGCCCGTATTTTGGTTTGTCCGAAACCGATATTCCATGTCGAGTTGGGAACGTAGTAAATCATTGCGTCGCGTACGATGTTGTTGTTCCCATTGGGCAGCGTTTTCATATCGTAAGGCGAGAAGCCTAACTGAACTAAATAGGTGAGTTTGGGTGTATAGATATATCCATCGAAACGTAACCTGAGCCGTTTGACGCGGGCGTCGATATCCTGAGCCTCGAATTTCTCGTTGAAGTCGATATCGACCAAATTTTGCATGCGAATGCGCATCGTGAGTTTATAGCTTTTGTTTTTAGGTTGGAAAGATATACCGTTCCCGACTTCTATATCGGGCATGTGCATTCGTATTTTTTCTAATTCATCGGCATAATCGGTATCGGAGGTGCGGACCGTGGTCGAATCGTTCCCGATGATAAATGTCTTTGCGGATGCAGATAGCATGAATAGCGAGAGAAATATTCCCGATAGAAATAATCGTTGATAATTCATAACGTTGTTTGATTTGATTTTGAAATTCATGCTACAAAAATTGAATGTGATTTTGAAATAGATTTGAAATACTTGGAATATTATTAAAAATATTCATTTTTATTGGTGCATTTTGTTTCTTCGATAAGGCGTTTTTTCTGTGTAAATTTCGACAAAAGGAATATTTTTGAAATTTTTCATACCTTTATTTTAAATTGCTCCAAAATTACAACCAATGTGTCAATATTCCAAAGACCGTTTCTGAAATTTCGACAATGGGGGGAATCGATTCAAATAAAAAAAGTCCATAGCGTATATATTACGCTATGGACTTTGCATTTGCGGAAGGAGGGGGAGTTGAACGTAAAAAGCATTTTAACATTCATTTTGCTTTATGTCCCGATAAATACGGGCTTTTGGCGGTTATATTTAGGTTAGTTGTATGTTTAATAATGTGATTTAACACATATTTTGAATTTAATTTGTGCTTCATTTGTGCAAATAATTACTTACTTTGCACAAAACAAAATGCAATGGAATTATGGCAACCGTTAAAGCATATGTTCGTTCCAGCAAAAAAAATAACATAGTAAATGTACGTTTCCGACTATCTACTCCGGGGGCAAAATTATTATATTATGTAAGCGATTTACAGATAAACGTAGATCTTTTCGACAACAAGAGAGAAGAAATAAAATCGAGGGCGTTGTACCCGGATAAAGAAAGACGAATTTTCAACGAAAAAGTGAATGAATTAAAGTCTCTTATACTTCGGACATGGGAGGAAAGAGGAGACGACTACCAGCCAACGAGCGAATGGTTGCGTAATGCCATGCAGCGTAGAGTGAATGGTGAAACACCTGTTAACGATGATTTCTTCGATATATTTGACAAATTCCTAACCTATAAACAATACGATGAGAAGCGAGAGGAACATTATGATGTTTTAAAGCGGATAATGATCCGGTATGAAAATTACGAAAATTTTAATGGAGGAAAATTCAGGTGGAGCCTCGAAATATCAGCATTTGACTTGTCTAATTTCGAAGATTATCTAAAAAACGAGTATAGATTAGCAGAATTATACCCGTCGTTATATGAGGGTGTCAAGAAGTTATCGCCGAGAGGGAGAAATACTATTGCTAACATGATGACGAAGTTAAGGGTGTTCTATCTTTGGGCAGTGAGAATGGGGGAGACAACGACCAACCCTTTTGCAAATTATTCCATAAAGGAGCAAATATATGGGAGGCCTTATTTCCTTACCTTAGAAGAACGTGACAGGGTGTACAATTTTCCAATGCCGAACAATCCTTTTCTTGCTATACAGCGTGATATATTTGTCTTTCAATGTATGATTGGTTGTAGAGTAAGTGATTTGTACAGGTTAACTCGTGAAAACATCAATGACGGAGCTATTGAATATGTTCCGACAAAAACGAAAGGGGATAATCAGGAATATGCTCGTGTGCCTTTGACTAAAAAAGCGATTGAAATATTGGAAAAGTACAAGGAATATGGAGGACGTACACTTTTCCCCTTTATCTCTGAGCAAAAATACAATGATTCCATCAAGAAGATTTTAAGAATGGCGGGCATCGACAGAAAAGTCACCGTAATAAATCCGGTAACGCAGAAAGAGGAGCAAAAGCCTATATATGAGATTGCCAGCTCGCACCTCGCACGTCGTACATTTATCGGGAATATTTATAAAAAAGTAAAAGACCCGAATATTATCGGGTCTATGAGCGGTCATGTAGAGGGCAGCAAGGCATTTGCCCGTTATCGTGATATAGATGATGAAATCAAGTTAGATGTGTTGAAAGAGATCGAGTAATAAAATGTTTGATTTTAAAAACCTTCCATAATATCATTTCCTTTGGTTTCCAACGCTTCTTGTATAAGCGTATATTCACCACCCAAGAATTTAGCCGTTTCTTTTGTCTTTTTATTGCTTAGTTCTCGGTCTATATTTTCAAGGTTGGTTTCTATTCTTATTTTCTTTATGCCATACTTGGCAATTGTTTTTATAAGTTCTTCCGATATATCGTAAGCTGGGTAAATTATGAACTGTCTTAGCTTTGTATATGAATCATATTTGCCTATTTCATCGGAATATTCAATCGATGAGTTTAATTCGGCTATTGAATCATTTCCAAAACGCAATAATAGTACACCACCTTTTTTTACAGAAATAGGGGCATAAGAAAATATTCTCATTGACAATTGATAATTTGGGTTTTCTTTTATTTGAATGCAGGAAATAGATAAATTTACATTTATCTTGTCTGTCCACTTTCCAATATAAATTGTATTGCACCCTATCATTCGAGAGCCGTCAGAATCAATTTTATCAAATTCTATTTTAGGTTCAGCACAAAATGCAATAGTTGGAATAATAACCAACAATAATAATACTATTTTTTTCATAATTTAATAAATTAATTATTCTCTTAAAGCCATTTTCAAGGATTCAATTAGTTTATCTTCATAGTTGAAGATGTCATCTATCGTTTCTATTTCGAACATTTCTTTTGATTTGTAATTGTCCGTAGGAAAACATATTTGCTTTTTTCGACTACCGAAATAGAATCTGCATATCCACCAATAGCCGTTATCTATGTTTACAACAAAGTATGTCTTGTTGTCTTTATAAGTTATTCTTTGCGCATCTATACTTTTTCTCAATATGCTTCTTATAATATTATAAGCATCTATCTCCTCTTGTGTAGTAACAATTCCTGAATCTCTGTCACTGAACACAACACCATCAGGAAGTTCTTCTTTTGCATTTTGTGTACTATCTTCTTCCTGTTTTGTTTTGTCGTCATTCGTCTTAATGGCGACATTCAGCCTGTCTGAAATTGTGTCATTTATAATACTTTGAACAGATCGTTTTATAATAGGTGTGAATTGCTCTATTATTTTCTGTGTAATTTGCCCGTCGTATGCCTGTTTGGCAAGCAATCGAACAAAATCGGGTGACGGTTGCTTAAACTCATTGTTTAATATAGACTTTATCGAAATAGCATATTTTAATTCGTTGGCGGTACTTAAAATTTCCTCCTCATTATAATATGATTTACTGAATTTCTTTAATTGTTCCACATCGGCATCCGTAAGCGCCAACATATTTACAACTAAGAAAGGTTTCTCGTCCATAATATTGGGCTTGTCAAGATCTGTATAGAATCTATATTCTATACCGTTTGTAAGTACTCCGAATCTGGCTTTTGAAGCCACGAAATATTTCTGTAATTGTGTATCGTGTAAGTTGAGGTCTTGTTTACAATGCTTGCACTCTATAAGGAGTATAGGATTTTCTTCTTTCATTATGGCATAGTCTATCTTCTCTCCTTTCTTCTTGATGAGGTCGCAGTCTAATTCTGGAACGACTTCAAATGGATTAAAAATGTCATATCCGAGTGCTGCAATCATCGGCATAATGAATGCGTTTTTTGTTCCCTCTTCCGTTACAATAGCATCTTGTTGTTTGGCTATTCTTTCAGATAGTTGTTGGATTGAATCTTTAAAGTCCATAGGATTTGATATTTTAAGGTATGAATCTGCTTATAAATTATGTTGTAAAACTAAGTTTTTAGTATAAAGAATCATTGTTATATTCGCTATATTTAGAAGCAAAAAACTGTAACCAAAAATCATTTCTTATCTAATGCGCTTCTCAATATACATATTAAATCGTCTTTTGACTTTATTGTAGCTTCATGTCCGCTGATAATTCTTTCAAGGTCTTGTATCCTCTGGTTAAGTCTATTTATTTCGTTCAGGTAATCATGAGCGCCTGAACTGGTATCCTCTATTGTGACCCTTCCGTCTGGATCAATAATTTTTTGCTGACCTCTTTCCGGCAAAGATATGGAAATATTACCATTATTGATATTTCCATGACTATTTTGTATAATTCCTCTATTGTTATTGTTGCTATCAATAATGCTTGAATTATTTCTTTCATTAATCATATTTCCCTCTCCTGTGAGAAGCCACACTCTATTTAATTCAGGGAATACAGATAAAATCTTGTTTGCCATTGTGGTTGAAATTTCTTTTGTTTTCCCATTTTGAACATCGTATATTCCTTGCGGCCTACCATATCCACATTTCTCAGATAATGACTTAGCATTTATACCATAGTAATTCAGAATAGCTTCTAATCTTTGTGCGGCGTTCATGTGTTAAATATATATAATATCCAAATATTTTCTGTTTTATCTGTATATTTTGCAGAAATATTCTGTATCTTTGTATTGTGTTAATGCAACAAAGGTAGTAAATAAAATTAAAAATACAAATACCTAATAAAAGTTAGCTCATTGGCGTAATGAATAACGGAATCGAACACCGAGAGTCGCAATAGCGGGAACGCCGAGACTTGCGATCGGTCGGGGTGAAGTAACGAAGTCGTGACGTGTAAGTAATATCCGGCAATTCGGCAACCGGGCACGCTTCACCAAGTTCAATGAATAGAAACGAACAAAAAATGGAGAGAGAAAGGGATTGCCTTTCTAGGCAAGAATAGTTCAGACAGCTTTCCATTACCCTATATTTCCCCTGCCCGTCGGATTCGGGTTGGAAAACAGTCATCTGTTGCAGGGGAACTACTCGATATTGATTTTTATAGGCTTTCCACAATGAGGGCATTTGAGACCTTGTGTGGGTTACTTCTGCATATTTTCTATTATCGCAATGAGTCTGTCCATCTGCTCTTGCGACTTTGCAACCAACTTCCGCTGTTCGGCTATCTCGTCAATCGCCTTGTCGAGAGTGAGAGAGATGTTGACGTTGTTTCCGTTTCTTCCCTCTGCCGTGTTGCTGCTTGCGCTCGTGTTCTTGAGCATGCTGCCTTCGCCGGTTAATAGCCATGAAGTATTCAGTTCTGGAAATTGAATAGAAATTCTATTCATAACGTCAGCACCTATACTCTCACTTATATTTTGTATATACGAGTTAGATACCCCTATCCTTTCTTGGAATTTTCTCCTGCTCAATTGAGTATAAGATACAAAGTCTAATAATCTACTTTTTACGTTCATATGAATAGTTAATTAACGTTATAATGAATATAATTCTATTCGATTTATTTGTAATATGAATAGAAATCTATATCTTTGTGCCACAACAATGATACAAAAGTATAGAAAATAACAAACATAACCAATACCTAATATAAGCTATGACAACGGAGCAATATGAAATGGTTAGCCTGTCGATAAGCGACTACACAATCAACAAGATTCGCCGAGAAGTAGAGAAGCAACTCGAATATGTGGTGAGCGAGCGGATAGGAGAGGACAAATCGATGTATGGAGACTTCGATTTGGACGTAGAGGTTGACGATGAGATATTACCCGTACACGTAACATACGATGCATACGACGGAACAACGGTTACATACGGCGACTATTTCACACCCGATTATGTGGACGGATCCATCGAAGTGAAATACGAGGTCGAGGTGTACGACGAGGACGGTATAGAAATGTGCAAGTTTAATGACAGCTTTGAATTTGAATAAAACAAGAATATGTACAGATTATTTATAGCCATCTGCCTGCTGCTCATGTTCGCCTCTTTTTTCGGGGTAATAGCAGCATTTATCAATGCCAGTATCGGACAGCTCATTATAAGCATGGCTTTCTTTGCATTATCGACATTTGCCTTGTCGGGTGTGCAGGACGAGAAAACGAACTAACACGGGAATGTTACGAGTAGGGAGCCAGAGCCTAAAAAAACAATAGGGTCGGCTCCTTTTATTATATAAAAAACAAGAATATGGAAACGATGAAAATACAAGTAGGATTCAGGTGCATAGCCGATGTAAAGCGGATAATACCCAAGCCGAAAGGAGTACGTGGAAAGTGTAAGTACATGATTCGTATGGAGGTTGGAGATGCATTCTATGACGATATTAAGACATGTAGTGCTTATCGCCGGTTGAAGTCTTACATGAAACAACTGGGAAACTCTCATGAGTATGGAGTTGGTAAAGTATCTGTGGAGAACGATGGAATGCCTGAATGGAGGACATTGGTATGGAGAAAGAGCTGATATTGACTGCCGGAGAATGGGCGGTCGCTAAGGAGTATGCAAAGGGTCTTCAAGACAAAGAGGTCGCAGAAAATCTGGGGAAGTCTGTATGGACGACCAAGACACAGAAGAAAAACATATACCTCAAATTAGGTATATCGACCAGCAGTGAATTGACTCTGTATGTCATTTGCCGGTACTTGGGAAAGGCTTTCGATTTGAAAAAGATACGACAATTCGGGGTTTCTATCCTATTCAGCCTGTTGTTCGTCGTTGTGCAGGTATTCGGAGACACTGGCGATATGTGCAGGTTGAGGAATGCGAGAGGAAGAGCGTCAATGAGAGTGGAAAAACGATTAAAAGATTAATGGATATGGGAATAGAAGATACAATCATCAAGGTAGTGAGAGATGAAAACAATATGCTGCTCGGAAAATTGGAAGATGTAATTAACCATGCAATATCCGGTATAAAGAAAGGCTATGGAGATGTGTTCTTGCCTGATTATGTACCGGTTAGAAAGGCAACAGAATTATTAGGGTGTTCTTATAAAGAATTGTTGAAGCGTTTGAATGCAATTAACGCCAAGCCGGAAAAAGTCGGCACACGTAACTGTATTACCAGAGATGAACTTTTGAAAATCATGAATTAAATAAGTAGCTATAATTCCATATAAATCAAGCATATTCACCGCCCGTCCGGGAGGATATGCGGTGTATAAAAAGAAACATAACCCTTTAAAATAAAACAACAATGGCAACAACGACATTACCACAATTAAAGAGCCTGTTGAACGGCGATTCGGTCAAGACAAGATTTAACGAGATATTGGGGAAGAAAGCCCCCGGATTCATCTCCTCGGTCATTTCAGCCGTCAACGGGAACACCATGCTCCAAACGGCCGAGCCCCAAAGCATACTCAACTCGGCGGTCATAGCCGCCACGCTCGACCTGCCTATCAATAGCAACTTGGGTCTATCGGCCATCGTTCCCTATTACGACTCCAAGCTGAGGACGACAGTAGCACAATTCCAGCTCATGTACAAGGGACTGATAGAGCTATGCCTGCGAAGCGGACAATTCTCGTCACTCATAGACGAGGTGGTCTATGAGGGTCAACTTGTCAAGAAGAATAAATTCACGGGCGAATACATCTTCGACGAGGATTCAAAGACCTCCGACAAGGTCATCGGCTATATGGCCTATTTCCGTCTTGTGAACGGGTTCGAGAAAACACACTACATGACAGTAGGGGAAGTCGAGGCGCATGCCAAGAAGTATTCCCAATCCTACAAGAAAGGGTTCGGCGTATGGAAAGACGACTTCGACACGATGGCACGGAAGACGGTTTTAAAACTTCTGCTCGCCAAATATGCTCCCAAATCGATAGAAATGCAACGGGCTATCACTTTCGACCAAGCCACGATAAAGGGAGATTTGACACAGCAAGACACCAGCGTGGACGAAGTGGAAATCGAATATGTCGACAACGATACGGCGACCGAACGTCTGAGGGAGATGGCCGTCGAAGCAGTCGAGCAACCGGAATCTGAAAATGTCAACGGACAAGGACTGTTTGAGTGATGGAAGCGCAAAGGACTCTTGAATGGTACAGGAAGCGCCTCGGCTGTTTCACGGGCAGCCGCATAGGCGACCTGATGAAAGCGAACCGAAGCGGAAACGGGTTCGGGGAATGCGCCATGAGCTACATCTACCAAGTAGCAGGAGAGCGCATGCTCAATCCCCTGCTGTTCGAGGACGACGAGGTTTTCGAAAGTTACCTCTATCAAACCGACATATCCTCGAAACAGATGCGATGGGGAGCAGAGCAGGAACCCGACGCACGCAGACTATACGAGTTGAAAACAGGTCGCCGTGTCGTCGAGGTAGGACTGTGCAAACACCCCACCATCGCCCATTTCGCAGCCAGCCCCGACGGATATTATTACGATAAGAATAAGCGGGAAAAAGGGGTAATCGAGATAAAAAGCGTGGGAACGGCCACATATGCCAAATACTTCCACAAGATAAAGGACAACGATACCCTCCTGTCCACGGAGCCTAAGTACTATTACCAAATCATGTCCGAACTCATGTGCATTGAAGCCGATTGGTGCGATTTCATCGTATATAACCCGTTCGAGAAGCCCTCCATGTTTATCAGAAGGATATATCCAGATGATAACACCTTCAAGAAGATAGCCGAAAGGATATGCGAAGCCGATGAATTAGTCAATGAAATAATCCATTCATGAAAGACTATGAAATACAGTCAATCGTCAGCCTGCTGGAAAGATCGGCAAAAGCGTTGGAAAAGTCCGACGACTACCGGCATAAAGAGCTGGCAAGATTGATGAGAAATAAGGTCAAACAATTAAATAAGAAATACAATGTACAAAAATGAGATCTTAAATAGCGATTGTGATGTCCGCAAGAATGCGGCAGGGAATCCCAAGTTCAAAGAAGTTTTTAACCGATAAGAATAAAAGCGATGAAGACTAGACATAATTTCAACAAAGACCTAAGAATGGACTTGGCATGCAGCAGAAACGACTATTTCAGACCTGTATTTTCATATATCCATTTTAAAGATGGTTACGCTTATGCATGCGATACACATATCTTGGTAAAAAACAAGTTATCCGAATGTTCCACATTCACCGATGAAGAAATAGAAAAGCTCGATGGTAAGTTTATAGGCTCAAAAGCCTACAAGTCTATCCTCTCTTACGATATGGTACAAGTTACGGACATGGGGTTTGAATGTATATTGTGTGACAATCAAAAAGTTATATACCCATTCTCCGAAGTCTATAAATACCCTGAAATGGAGAATGTAATTTCAGAACATCTAAAAGAGAGCACAGAAGGAATCACAAAGTTACGGATAGATCCTTCGTTCTTCTCCAAGATCGAAAAAGCTCTATTCAATTTTGAGTACGCATATATGCAGCTTTCGGAAGGCAATAAATCTTTGCTCGTTAAAAGCAAAGACAGCGATAGTATCGGAATCATTATGCTAAAATCAATATAGATTAAATACGAATCATTATGTTTTACGAAATCAAATTGAAAGTAGAAAAAGAGAACAGCAAAGGAGAGATGAAAGAAGTCATCGAACACTTCATCACCGATGTAGTACTGTTCGCCGAGGCCGAGAAAAAAGGACTTGAACAGTACAACGGAAATTGCGATGTATTCTCTATCACCCGCTCGAATGTTGTCGAGATAGTCAACGAGAAGGAAGAAGGCAAGCCTTTCTACAAGGCCACGTTGATAGACATATTCATCGATGACAACGGCAATGAAAAGGAAACGAAGTACTACAACCTCGTTTGCGCCAAAGACATCACCGAAGCCAACCGCCTTATGCAAGAACACATGAGACAAGGCCTTAACGATATGCGGTTGGACGGAATTGTGAAAACCAAAATCATAGACCTGATATAGGAGCATAATGTGAGACATTCCCGCAAGCAGAACCGGGTACGTGGTCGAGCACCATACGGAGGAAGGAACTGCGGGGAGAAATAAGCCATAAGTGTTTTAGGTGGTATCGGCAGTGTCGGAATTGGTATACGATAAAGTGTAGCTCTTATAGATAGGTTGGCAATGGCACAGCTTGTAGAGGCGTAGCCGTAAAATAAAAATTACCGCTTGACAATTCTCCTCCGAGTTTAGGCATACGAAAGTATCGCACGGTGAGCGCAACCTCACAAATTAAAACTACTAAGTGAAAGTCTTAGAAAAACTCCTATCATGCGGGTTCGAGTCCCGCCTGCCGAACAAAAAGAGAAAATATATGAACGAAAATATAAAGCTAATACATGGTGATTGTCTTTTAAAAATTAAGGACATTAGTACTAGTAGTATTGATTTGGTTGTTACAGATCCTCCTTATTGTATAGGTACTACAAGCAATGGGAAGAGAGGTTCTTGGAGTGATAATAATTTAATAAGACCCTTTTTTGAGCAATTTTTTGAAGAGCTGAGAAGAATAACTAAGGATACCAGTGAAGTGTATATAAATACAGATTGGCGGACATATCCATTTTTATATCCCATTATGCAAAATTATTTTGAAATAAAAAATTTAATAATATGGGATTATGAATGGATAAAAGCAGGTTCTTTTTATAGGTTCTCGCATGAGCTAATAATATATGGAGTTAGAGAAAATGCTAAAAGAAGATTTAGCGCCTCGGAAAGAGATGTATGGAGAATAAAACCAATAAATTATACCAATAAAAACAAATTACATAATTCTCAAAAACCAATAGAATTAATAATCAAAATTATTAAAAATAGTTCTTGTGAAGGAGATACAATTTTTGATGCATTTTCAGGTAGCGGTACAACTGCTGTCGCTTGTTTAATGACGAATAGAAAGTTTATAGGATTCGAAATAGATGATAAATATTTTAAAATAGCCACGGACAGGATAAATAAGGCAATTTTGGATAATAAAATGAAATTGTTTTGAAAATGGAAGAACAGTCCACATGCAACAGAATACACAAATACGATGTAGTGATAGGGATAGACCCCGACGTTGAGCGCAGCGGCTACTCCGTATTGGACACAAGGAAAATGAAAATGGAGATGAGTGTTTGCCCATTCCCCTTGTTGGTAGAGGGCATAAAAAAACTTCATGAGCACTGCAAGAAAAACGATGAACGAGTGGCGGTATATGTCGAGGCAGGTTGGAAAAACAAATCCAACTGGCACTTGTCACCGAAAGACACACGGGCGAGCGCAGCCAAGAAAGGCGAGCATGTAGGTCGCAACCAAGAGACCGGTCGCAAGATAGTCGAAATGCTGAGGCATTACGGAATACAAGTCATGGAGCAATCCCCATTGCGCAAGTGCTGGCAAGGGAAAGACGGCAAGATCACCCATGAAGAATTGAAGCGGTTGTGCCAGATGAGCGGGATAGAGTTTAACAGACCCCGCAGCAACCAAGAAGAAAGGGACTCTGCACTGCTTGCTATCACCTGCTCCGGATTGCCCATTAAATACAAGGTTGTCGAATCTGAAATAAACAAATGATATGACAGCAGAAGAATTTATAAACTCTACCGTTTGCCGGCAACAAAGGCGTAAAAAATATTCCGTTTTCCGGCAACATTTTATATTAAAATATTCCACACAACTAAAATTAAAGCTATGAAGTACAAAGTTGGCGACAAAGTTCAAATTAAAAGCGAAGAATGGATTTATAACAATGTTGGAATACCACATGTTTTAGCATATTTGTTGGAATATGCTGGCAAATATGCTAAAATAACTCGTGTATCTAAATCAGATAATCCAAAATATAGAATAGATATAGACTATGGAGAATTTGAGTGGTTTGATCTTCTTTTTGAAGAAAATACTATTGCAGAAACACCTACATTGCAAGACATTTCCAAAACAATACGAGAACAAAATCTTGGCGTATCGGTGAAAGAAGAGGAAGGAAAGCTCATCATCGAGCCGCTTAAAGTGGAACATGACCTACCTGTTGATACCCCGGTGATGGTAAAAATGCCAAACGACGAATGGAAACTTGCTTATTATGCAGGAGAACTTAAAACACAATCAGGGGAAATTCTTAAATCAACATGGGTAAGAGGATATAAAAGCGGACAAGGATTTGGTTCCATAAGCCAAACGCACATCATTCCTTTCGACAAGTTCGACCCGAACAACATCGAGGAAAGTCTTAAACATAACATTGTGAAGCCATGATTATAGCCAAGCAAGTTATATCCTCCATTATCGAGGAAAAGAAAAAGAATAACAAGGAGCCCTCCATAGCGAGCTTTACTGAAATACAGTCAGTGGTTATCCAGTCGCTTAAATCCGAGATAAACGAGCTATGCAAAACCGGTGAGATTGACAAGCACAAGACCCTGAACGGGTGGGCATTTTCAATCACTGAAACCACAAATTAAAAAATGTTTAATCATTTGATTTACAGATGTTTATATTTTTCAAAAAGTAAATAATATATTAAATTTACCATGTAATAAATAAGAACAATTATGAGCACAATCTTACAGTTTCCCAACCGTTTCACGTCAGTGGAAATTGTCATATTATGAGTAAAATTCATGAGTTTATAAAAAGAAAATAGGAACTAAATATACATGGGACGAAATAGAAAAATGGGATTGGACTATTTTCCTTTTGACATAGACACATTTCAAGATATAAGAATACGAAAGTTAATCAAGTATCAAGGCGGTAAAGCTATGACGGTATATGCTCTCCTGCTATGTCTTATCTACAAGGGTGGGTACTACATGATGTGGGACGAAGAGTTGCCCTTCATTATTTCGGAACAGACCGGGTTTGAAGAGGCATATATATCAGAAGTGATTAAGAGCTGTCTGGCACTGGGGTTATTTTCCAAAGAATTATTTGAAATGGAACATGTGTTGTCATCGGAAGGAATACAGGAACGATACAGGGACATTTGCAAACAGATCAATCGGAAATGCGATTTCGTCGAATATTCCCTTATTTCTTCCGAGGAAAAACATATTTCCTCCGAGGAAATGCCCATAAACTCTGAGAAAATACCACAAAAGAAAATAAAAGAAAAAGGAAAAAAAGAAATACTCTCTAACGAGAGTATAAAGAAAAAAGCGGCGTCCGCCGCCACGCACGAAAGGAAAGAAGCCTTTTATCATTCCCTTATCCCTTATGCCGACAAGTACGGGAAAGAAATGCTTCGGGCATTCTTCGACTATTGGTCGGAGATGAACGCCTCCCAAACGAAAATGAGATTCGAGAAACAGCCCACATGGGAGCTCTCAAAGCGGCTCGCCACATGGGCAAACAACGAGAAAAAGTATGAAAAAAATAGAAGAGCTGCTACCGGAAAGACCAAACAGGAGCGATATGCAGAGTTTGCAGAAGCCATCGCCACCAAGCTGGCAACGGGAGATACAGGCAACCTACAAGACGGGGGAGAATCTGCTCTGCCTTTTTAGCCCCGACAAGCAGACGGAATACTGCAAAAACGAGGAGCGTTGTTTCACCGGATATGCACCGAGTATTGCAAGAGTTGCCCGGACATTTGGAGATAGCGTAGCTGAATCATGGCTGTCCATACAGCTCTTTGAACTCGCAGAATTTTCAAAAGTTCGAAATGGCATGGAACCAGCAGATTTTATCGAACTGGCACGGACAATTATCTTAGGCTATGGCGGTTTTAAGCTCACCGAGTTCATGGTATTCTTCCTGCGATTCAAACAAGACAAATACGATCAATTTTTCGGCACTTTTACTCCGGGTACAGTGACAAGGTCATTGAAAAAATTTAATTCTGACAGGGAGAATCTATTGCGGTTCTATGAAGACAAAAAAAGGCAGGAGGAAAGGAACCGGGAATGGGAGCTGCGTGAAAAGGAGAAAGCGACACCCGGTCAGATTCAAGAAATTATCGACAAATACAGCAAAAAGGAAAGTTTAGTATGAAAGACATAGAGCTTTACAACGACTCATTCCAGAATTATAAAGTCTATGGGCTGCCAAAAGCCCAGCAACCACGCATGGTATATCGACGGAGACAACAAAAACGGCGAGAGCGCATTGGCAGGCAAACAATTCTTCTCGTCCGACAGCGAGTTCCGTCCGGCCGAGTTCATGCACTTCTGTTCCAAAATGCTCGTGAAAGAACCGAAAGAAGCCGGCAAATCCCCCTGCATGATACTGTTCTGCGAGTACGAACAACAGTTCAAATTCATAGAGTTAGGACGCAAATACGGGTTAAATCACTACATACCGCTGGTTTTCCGCAAGGACTTCTCGGCGCAAGTGTTGAAAGCAAACATGAAGGTCGTCGGCAACTGCGAATACGGTCTTATCCTTTATCGGGACAAGTTGCCCAAATTCAACAACAACGGGAGAATGATTTTCAACTGCTTCGACTGGGTGAGGGACAACACCACGCCCAAATGCCACCCTTGCCAGAAACCTGTCCCGCTTCTCAAACGGTTGATAGAGATATTCACGGACAAGGGCGATGTTGTCATTGACCCGTGCGCAGGAAGCGGCACGACCCTGTATGCGGCAGCCTCATTGGGAAGAAAGGCATATGGTTTCGAGGTCAACAAGCAATTTTATAACGACGCAAATGAAAAGGTCTTGAAAAGAATACAAGTCAGTTTATTTCAATAAATTATAAAAATCATACAGATATGGGAGAAATAGAACTTATGAAAGGAGGAGAGCAATGAGAAAAACGATATTAGATGCCTGTTGTGGGGGAAAGATGTTCTACTTCGACAAACATGACGAAAGAGTTCTTTTTCAAGATATTCGAAAGGTATCTACTCATTTATGCGATGGTAGATCATTTGAAGTAAATCCCGACATACAAGCCGACTTTACAAATATGCCCTATGAGGATAATTCTTTTTCGATGGTAGTTTTCGATCCGCCTCACTTATTAAGGAATGCTGGAAAGTCAAAGATGGCAGATATGTACGGAAGTTTGAACGAAAAAGCATCGCCAACAGGCTACCAACAAATTAAATACGGAGCTCTGTATTCAGATTGGCGTGATATGCTGGCAAAGGGATTTAAAGAATGTTTTCGAGTCCTGAAACCCGGAGGATTTTTGATTTTCAAATGGAACGAGACCGACATCAAAGTGTCGGAAGTTCTCAAACTCACACCTGAAAAACCAATATTCGGGCATATATCCGGCAAACGATCTAATACACACTGGATTTGTTTCATGAAAGATTTTATAAAATCGATTGGCAATGAATAAGCATTCAGCGAAAAGGATAAGTAAGGGACATTATATTTATCGTGGATACAAAGTTTATTGTATCGGCTATTATCCACCTGAAAATCGTATAGTATGGGAAGCCGTAGACCATGACGGAAGCGGTGATAAGGAACGGATACACCCGACGCAAAAACCGATAAAACTCTACGCTTATTTATTGGAAAAATTGGCTAAAAAAGGAGATAAAATACTTGATACCCGTTTGGGAAGCGGAAGCAGTCGTATAGCAGCGTATAAACTGGGTTATGACTTTTATGCTACCGAAATATCCCCAGAATATTATTGCCGGCAAGAAGAACGATTCAGACAAGAATGTCTCGGTGAATATAAGACTCCTATTGGTACTATCATACAACAGAACATTTTCAACATATAAGTTATGAAAAAAGAATCACCAACAGACCCCCTAGAAGACATCGTATCGGAGATACTGTCTCATAAGCCTGCGATCGGGTTACACGACCTGTTAATCATTTTCGACAGCCATAAGAAAGTATGGCACTGTTATTTCGAAAATGTTTCCGGCGTAGGCATGGATAGAGATTTGAGAAAGGAATTATTAGAGTTAATGGAAATAAGAGTAAAAAGTATACGGATATGAGTTTTACACACGCATCACTATTTTCCGGTATTGGAGGATTCGATCTCGCAGCCGAATGGGTGGGGTGGAAAAACGTCTTCCACTGTGAGATAAACGAATTTTGCGCACAAATTTTAAAATACCATTTCCCAAATGCAGATCACTATGAAGATATTAAAACAACAGATTTTAAAAAGTGGCGTGGAAAAATCAACGTCCTGTCAGGAGGATTCCCGTGTCAACCTTTCTCCCTCGCAGGGCGAAGAAAGGGAGCGGAAGACGACCGCTATCTCTGGCCGCAAATGCTACGGGCAATACAGGAGATCAAACCCGATTGGGTTGTTGGTGAGAACGTTGCTGGAATCATCACGATGGTACAGCCCGGCAAGGCGGTTGAACTGGGTCGTTCAGCGACTCTTTTCGGAGAGGATTACAAGGACGAGGAGATTCAACAGCAATATGTCATTGAGACCATGTGCCAAGACCTTGAACACTCAGGATACTCTATCCAGCCGATACTTATTCCGGCTTGTGCCGTCGGAGCGCCGCACCGTAGGGACAGGGTTTGGTTTATTGCAAACCGTACAGACACAGGGGTTAAAGGTATGCAACGAAAATGGGAAGACAACATTCTATCAGGTAGGACTGCTTCCGACACCACGTGCCGTGGAAGTGGTGGAACACCCCATGAAAGCTGCTGCGAGAACGAGAGACAGAACGGGTACGAAACTCAACAACCTTTCGTCAGGGGCTGCGTTCGGGCTTCTTCCCACTCCGACAGCGATAGACAGTGGGAGCGGACGTGTGAACAAGAGCCAATCAACGAACGCTTTGGAACGACCAACTATTGCTATGGCTGCGAGAATGGGGATCCTGCCTACTCCAAAAGCACAAGACGTGAGGGGAAATGTGGCTATGGACAGAGGAAAGTCCAATTTAACGGACGAAATAGCAAATATATACAAACCTTCTGGGAGAAATTCCCAACTCAACCCCCTGTTTGTAGAGGAAATGATGGGCTTCCCTTTGATGTGGACGACCTTGCCATATCTTTCCCGAAGTGGAGAGCGGGATCAATCAAGGCCTACGGAAACGCCATAGTCCCGCAAGTTGCATACGAGATTTTCAAAGCAATAGAAACAATTAATAAAAATATTATAAAGGAGGAATAGCAATGAACGAAAAAACAATTGAAAAGAGTTTCGATGAGTACATGAAAAAGAATTATACAGAAAATTATCTGTCTGATTACAAAAGAGAAGTCATCGACAACCAACGTTGCGATTTCGCAAACGGCGTGGAATACTATCTGAAAAACACATGGCATGATAAGAGCGAAATTCCGGAATACGGCAGGAAGATATTAGTGAATACGAAATCGTATGGCTTATTTGTCGGAGGGAAAAACCTATCGGAAAAAGATTACAAAACCTTTGTCAAAGAGGCAGAGGTAGAAAGTTGGGCATACATAGAAGATTTATTAACTAATAAACAGGAGTAATTCATGATACGGAAAGTAGAAATGTACCAAGCCGTGTGCGATAATTGTGGTAAGGCTTGTATCAATGAAGATATTTGTGCATGGAGTGAAGAAAGTCAGGCCATAGAAGATGCTCTTTATATGGACTGGCAAATTATCGGTGATAGGCTATACTGTCCGGACTGCTTTGAATACGATGATGAGACAGACGAATACAAACCGATAAAGAAAAGAATATGACAGTACAAGAATTGATTGACGAACTTATGAAAGTTCCAAATAAGTCAGCCGAAGTGTTTTATCTTTCAGATAGTGGCGATTTCTTTAATAATTTAAAAGTCTATTCTATGGGTAAGATATATGGAGACGACGAGGTTACAGAAGTTTATCTAATTAATGGCGATTGAAATATGAAAAAAATAATGTTCAATGATAAATACGGACTTACACAAGCCGTACTTGAAGGAAGAAAAACTCAGACAAGGCGGATAATGAATCCACAACCGGAGGACTGTTCTACGGCACATCGTTGGTATGAATCAGCATATTGGAAGGACAAACCCATGAGTTTGGTTGTCAACGAAGATGGTAGTGTTTATTGTGAGTTCTGTGGTTATGGAGTAAAGCTGGAAGGAGGTAGCATATTCCGACTCCCGTATAAAGTAGGTGAAATCGTAGCCGTCGCTCAAAGCTACAATTCCTTTTACAATGATGAGTGCAATCCTAATTTATTCCCAAACGGTGCAGGCTGGACAAATAAAATGTATGTGAAGCCAGAGCTAATGCCACACCAAATCCGCATAACTAATGTACGTGCTGAACGGTTACAAGATATTTCAGATGAAGATTGTTTGAAAGAGGGAATAATAAAAGGCAAAGTCGGCAGTGAAGATACCCATTTTATGGACGCATATTATATTCCGACATTAAAAAAAGATCCTTTTTGCACGCCACAAGGGGCTTATTCATACTTAATCGACAAGATAAGCGGTAAAGGCACATGGGAGAACAACCCCTATGTATTTGTGTATGATTTCGAACTGGTAAAGTGAAATTATGGAAGTAGATAAAATAGAGGCATTTGATTATATGCTCCATCTTTTTGAGGAGTGGCGGGATAATCATGAAACGATTAAGGGCAAACCGTTTCCTAAACTTACAGCCATGAAACTGCTGTTTTTGGCTGCTGCTCCTAAGGAAGAAGGAGGCGATGACCTTTTGGATATATTCGATAATTTCTATGCTATGCCATATGGCCCGGTGGAGAGTGATGTATATAATGCGATTCAGGAAGACAAACTTCCTTCGTTTTCGGTTAAATATCGTAGTATTGAACCAAGAGAAGGTGCGGAACCATATAACGCAAAAAGATATAATGGCAAGCTTTATCACAGAGTAAGAAATGCGGTAAATGATCTGAAAGAGAAAAACGAAAAATTGGTATTACTAAATGCTTTTGAACTAGTAGAGATTACTCATAGATGGTCTAGTTGGAGTCGGGCGATGGATTTTGCTGAATTTATGAAGCAATTGAGTGCCAAGATGTCTATTGATTCTATTAGGGATTCAAGTAAGATATTCGATTTAAAATGAAATATGATTATGGAAAGAAAAGTAGGAGAAATATTTGAGTACAACGGAGAATGGTATCAGTGTATTCATACAAAATCTCTTGGATGTGAGAATTGTGATTTAGCTACCAAGAGTAATATTCATTGTAGTGATGTATTTGAGATAAGAGGAGAATGTTTATCATGTTATAGAAAAGATGGTAAATCTGTAATCTTCAAGAAACTTGAAAAGGTCGGAGAGCCTATTAGGATAGAGAATAAATCATACCAGAAAATAAAGGTTTCTGATGCTCTTTGTAATAATTGTGCTTTTTATGATAATTTTTCAAGAGACTGCAAATTGAATGGCCACATAAATCATTATCCAACATATTCATGCTTAATAAATGAAATGTTTGTAGAAATTAAACAAAACAAAGAAAATATGGAAGAAAGAGAATATTCAGAAGAGGATATGAAGAATAATCCTCGTTTTAAACACCATAAAAATATTGAACAAGTTATCAATATGCAAAAGATGAAACCCTTTGACCTTGAAGCAGCCAAAGCTGGTAAGCCAGTATGTACAAGAGATGGAAGAAAGGCAAGAATTATTTGCTTTGATACTATTAACAAAGGTAATTATCCAATTATAGCATTATTGGAAGATAAAGGATCTGAAGCTATATTTTATTACAACAAAGATGGAAAATGTAATGTTGGGACTGAACTAGATCTCATGATGCTCCCCGAAAAGAAAGAGGGATGGATAATTATTCATAAAGAAGCCATATATGATAAAGAAACTGCCGAGAAAATTGCAAGAGAAACCACAGCTAATGTTATTAGAATACAAAAGATAGAATGGGAGGAATAGTTATGGCATGGGTGGCAGTACATAAGAATGGGGATGAAGTTATTTTTGACTTTGAACCATACAGATGGAATGATTCCTTTTGAGTGGAAGATATTGCTGATGACATATACCTTCCAAAAGGAACTATCAAGAAACTCATAGGCAGAGATTTGACTTGGAGCGATGAACCCGTTGAATTAAAGGAGGAATAAACTATGTGGATAGCAAGGATTGGGTATATGGCTCGATTACCTCGTCGATATGTTCGATGTGAAATACATCGTTAACGGGACATATGACAAACACTTGGAAGATAAAGCAAAGGAAGACGAACACCTGTTTAATGCCACTATATTGTGGCTTGAAATAGTAAGCAAGGGAATCGAGTCGAGCGGCTGGATAGATGTGTTCGGGAATATATACGAGGAGATGTATCAATCAAAAGGAAAATCTTCGATGCTGGGACAGTTCTTTACACCGGAAGGATTATGTACCATAATGGCGAAAATCAATGGGGGAATAAGCGGAAAGACAGGAGACCCTGCGTGCGGCTCGGGGCGGACATTGCTCGCTGCATATACAGAGAATAAAAGCGGCTACTACGTCGGCGAGGACATAGACGGAATTAGCTGCAAAATGTGTGCCCTCAATTTAATGGTTCACGGGGCAAGAGGGCGGGTTATTTGCCACGACACGATTGCAAGCCCGGTGTACTTTAATTGGGGCTACGAGATTAACGAGGTACGTTACCCTATTCCCACTCCGTTTTACTCTCTCCGACTTATATCAAACGTTAGGACTGATGAAGAGATAGTTAAGATTGAAAATAACGTTGAACAGTTAAAATTATTTTGATATGGACATTGAAATATTGAAAGAGGAGTACAGCCGGAAGATGGAGAAGGCTCTGAGAAGGGGCGACTTCGATCTGAAATAAAGCAAGAATTTACTTGCTAATCAGATTGATTTTTAGTATATTTATATAAGTTTTAGGTTATTGTTTTAGGATATGAGCAAAGGTAAATTTAACGATGTCAAAGATGACATCATTTCCTGTATACGGGAGGGCGATTCTAATATCTTAGCCTGTAAAAAGGTGGGTATAAGTAAGAGTACATTTTACGAATGGTTAGAGTCTTATCCGGACTTTTCGGACTCTTTAAAAAAGGCGAGAAAAGAGTTTCGTGAAACTATCGTTCAAACGTTGGAGCAATCACTTTGGAAGCGTGCTGCCGGTTATGAGATTGAAGAGTCTAAAAATGAATATAGAACTTTAAAGGACGGGAGTAAAGTGCTTGTAAAGTCAAGCAAAATAACGAAGCACTTCCCTCCGGATACTGGCGCACTTATATTTGCTTTGACGAACTTAGACCCTGAAAATTGGAAAAACAGACAGGATAACAGGCTTTCTGTCGATGAGGGCATAAGCGGATTTAAAATATCTGTTGTACATAAAGAAGGTACACCACCGATAGCCAACAGTGAAGATGACATCGCCGACTGACATATTCGCAACCTTGCCTTTATTTGACAGTATGATGAATAGTAACGAGCGTATCATCGTCAATCAGGGCGGAACGTCTTCCGGTAAAACCTATACGATATTGCAGTTGCTAGTATATTATGCCCTCTCGTTTGTCAATAAAGTTATAACAGTTGTCGGCCAAGATATACCTAATTTGAAAAAGGGAGCATATCGAGATGTCAAGACGATAATAGGTAATAGCGATTTTTGTTCTGATAAGTTCTCATTCAACGAGAGCGACAGAATTGTAAAGTGCGTTACCGGTTCCATAATAGAATTTGCTTCGTTTCAGAATGAGCAGGATGCCAAGAGTGGAAAGCGAGATTATTTGTTTGTCAATGAAGCTAATGGTATACCTTATCCTGTATATTGGCAGCTTGCCATTCGTACAAGAACGCAGATATTTATCGATTATAACCCGACAGCTCGTTTCTGGGTACATGATAAGATAATAGGGAAGCCAGAAGCAAAGCTGTTCATTACTGATCATCGCCACAATACTTTTCTCTCCGAAGAGGAGCATGATAAGATAGAAGGTATTGAAGATAAGGAGCTTCACCGTGTATATGCGAGGGGAAAGACTGGAAGACTCCGAGGTATGGTTTATGACAATTACGATATTGTCGATTCTATGCCTGATAATTACAAGGGTAGATGGCTGGGACTTGATTTTGGATATAACGATCCAACGGCATTGGTTGATGTTCGTTTATCTGGTGGCGATTTATGGATTGATGAAATTCTATTCGAAGGAAAGGTAACCAACCCCGATATTTCGAGAGTCGTCCGGCAAAATGGAATGGCTGCCATTACCATTATCGCCGATAGTGCAGAGCCTAAGAGCATAGAGGAATTGAAGAGGTTCGGGCTTAGGATAGAGGGAGCGAAGAAAGGGAATGATAGTATAAGACTAGGTATTTCTGTATTGAAAAGATATAAGTGGCATGTGACAAGGCGAAGTACGAATATAAGGAAAGAGCTGGCAAATTATAAGTGGAAAGAAGGAGATGATGGAGAACCTACAAACGATCCTATCGAATTATTCAATCACTCGTTAGATGCTATCCGCTATGTAGCCCTTAACAGACTGTTTACACCGCCACAACATAAGAAGATATTTAAACTCGGAAATATATGAAAAGAGAAAAAAGAAAAACATGTACGACGGCTCATTTTTTAGCCATCATGGAATGTTTAACCGAAGAATCGGTAGAAAGTATAAAAGGAGCTAAAAGAGTTTCTACATTCAAAGGAAAACCGTTAAAAACAGACATAAACGGTATTATGTATGGTGAATTGTTGCAGTTAATGGAAATAAAGACGACCTCGGAAGAATTTATAAAGCCCATGCAGATTGTTGAGGGACTTACCGAGGAGGAAGTTTTGAAAGCCGATATATCTGTCACGGCTGGATATAGAAATTGGATTATAGATGAGGTTAAGAGGGTTTCCAAAATGTTTGAGGTGCTCGGTGAAACAATGAGTTATTCATCGGAGGAGATAGCCGCAGGAGTAACATCGTTGAATTTTGGCACATTCGGTATTGTCGATTCTTATGCCAAACGTATGGGAATAATAGATCATGATTATGTTCTTCAATGTGTGCCGTGGGTAGTTATCTATCAATGTCTGAAAATGGATAACGAAGTAGTCGCTTATCAAAGGAGATTGCAAAAGTTAATATACAAGAAAAAATGATTGAGGATAAGATAAGGGAGATTGTAGAGGCTATGGGCTTCTCTTTCTCAATAGGAGATATATATCATTTGAACCAGTGGCTTCAACAGCCGGAACAACTTCCTGCTGTATTGTATGTAATGCCTATCAATGGAGGAGGAGAAATAACTGTTTCGGGAATGTTGAAGAAGAATATAGAGCCTTTGTTATTCTTTCTCGACCATGAGGGAATAGATCCGGAAGGAGAAGATACGAATACTATTATAGAGCGAATGCGTTCTGCCGTCGAGGAATTTGTCGTTCGGGTAAACGACACCCGATATTTTGAACCAATAACCGCATGGAGTTGCCATGATGTAATCAGGGATATGGCGATACAATGTTCAGGAGTATCAGTTTCTTTGAATCTTAAAGAATCGATAGGAAAATGCGTATAAGGGAAATTCTACAAGAAGAATTGGAGTGGCTCAAAGGCAAGATTGTAGAACAGTTGAGAGCTACCGGAACAACGGTAACGGGACAGACGGCCGATAGTATCGAGGTCTATATAGAAGGCAATGAAAAGGAAATCGAAGCCTATTTACTAGGGCGACCTGCATTTTCCACGGTTGAGAAAGGTAGGGCTGCGGGGGGTGTTCCATCTAATATGGTAGATATTATCAGGCAATGGATTATTGACAAAGGAATATCGGTAAGGCAAGTTCCATACATTCGCCAACCGTCTGAGAACTGGCAACCGAAATATACGGTCGAGGAAAGAAGCCTGAATATGGCAGCGGGAGCTATAAGCCATACGATAGCCACAAAGGGTACGAAGCTATATAGGGAAGGAGGACGAGCAGACATTTACACTCCATTTATAGATGAGTTTCTTAGACGGGTAGAAGATAAGATTTATTTAGGGTATAAACTTGAAATATTAGAAAGATTATGACAAGCGAAAAAGATTATTCAACAGTACAAATGAGTAATATGGGATATTGTTTCTCTCCATTTGTAATTGATATAGAGGCAAATAGTTCTTTATTGCAAGATATAACCATTATTATTTCTTGCTCACACATTTCAAATGATTATAAAGAACGTTGGAGCGTTGATTATAAGACTAATTTTAAAAAGGATATTAGATACATATTACAGTCATTATTCGAGTATGAAGGTTTAAACCCACACATGTATGCAGGTATGGTAGAGAATACTTCTAAACAATTTAGGATTATTGTCGATGTGCAGACATCAGACTCATTAGAGTCTCATGATATGGGTACTATTAATTTCATATATGGAGCTGTTGAGCCTTATAAAAGATATAATTCTTCAAATATTCCAATCCATGTTAAACAGTTTGTTGAATTCCCGTTTTCTGTTAATTTCTTATTGAAGGAAGGTGCACTTGTACAGACTAATTCACTTAAATTAGTAGAGTATAAAGGTGTGAACGACAACCTCGTCTGTATCTTTTTGGATAAGCCAAAAATTTCGATCGGCAAATCTTATCTTGTATATGTTGAAAACGATAAAGAAATAGTCGTTGATACAGATTCTCTTTATCCTATTATAGAGACATGGGATAGTGGTAAAACTGTATATTATGTGACAACCTATGGATGCACCGATGGTGTATATTTGATGTGGTTAAATAGATTGGGAGGAAGGAATTATTTCCTTTTCAAGAAAAAAGGAGAGACACTTAAAGTTGATGGAGAAGAATATAATAAAACACTATCTTATAAAGATCGATTAGTCGATAATTCCGTTCAGCAAAATAAGACAGCGACTCGTGTTGTCACGCTTTCTGTACCGATGGCTGATAAGAATGAATATAGTTATATAGAAGATGTTCTATATTCCCCAGAGGTGTATGTTTATGACATAGATAAATATGCCTTTATAAAGGTAAATGTACAGACTGGGGATTTTGAACGGACGAGTGCTGAACTTCAAGATTTTGTTTTCAAGATTGAATTACCCGAAGAGTTAACAATAAAGATATGAAAGAGGAACTATATATCAAGGGTGAAAGTGTCGATTTGGGCGACAGTGAGATAACACTCAATTTCAAGAGCAATTTGTTAGGGGACATTTCCAAGATAACAGCCTCGAACAGTTATACGATAACCCTACCGAGGACGAATAAGAATATAAGGCTGTTTGATTTTCCCGATGTTGCCGGTCATGAGAGCTACTTGATGAGGGACTATTTCAATGTGGAGTATTACAGGAATGGGGTAAAACTGTTCGATGCAAAAGCCGTTCTTATATCGTGTAGCGAAGATGGGTTTGATGTGGCCTTGACTTGGGGAATGAGTGAGAAATTTATTCAGCTCATGAACGATGATAAGAGCATACAGGAGTTTGCCGATATGGCTTTGCCGTGGAACAGCTCTACGACATACGACAACGGACTGGTTGACGGTCAGCTGTCACACGGTTATATCCGTCATAATGCGGGTATAGATGTAGATTCCAACCGGGACAAGATATTTATACACCCGTCGGTCAATTGCATGAGGCTGTTGGAAGAAATAGCCTCATATTACGGTCTTACAATGGATTGGGGCAGCTATAAGCAATATATAGAACTGTTGTACTTGCCCCTCATCTCACAGAAAGCAAATCCCAAATACAACTGGTTTGAAGCGGAAATAACGGGAATTGACGAAGATACACGAGGGGTTCAGTTGAGGCAAGTAAATGCGATTCAGAATATACGGATTATCACGGGTCACGATTGGAATAATATAATTATTCACAATACGAGTAACTGGAAAGACTGGGAGTTGGATTTGTGTATATCGACGACCGCCCCGGCCGGTAAAACTGCGGTTGAAGTCATGGTTTATAATTCATCTCATGTTTTGGGTATATATTATCTTAAAGCCGATGAACTGGGCGTTTGCAGATATAAAGGCAGTATGCCTTTCAGATTGGAAGGATATAGCGATATTGAGATGCAAATAACTTCGACTTATAGATTAGGGACAATCAAAAGCTATGTGAAGATAACCGACCCGGATATAACCGAAGATGTTGCTTATGGAGGTGTTTATCCGATCGGTTCAAACCTGCCGGATATATCGGTAGTCGATTTTATAAAGCAAATATGTTGGCTGTTCGGCTTGTTCGCCATAAAAAGCGATACCGGTGTCTCTTTCATATCCGTAAACAAGATAATAGATAATAGAGACAAGGCGGTCGATTGGAGCAAGAAATTAGTCCCGACAGGGTGGACGGCCAAAGAGACCTCGTACACGTTTGGGGACTTTGCACAGAAGAACTATTTCCGTTATGAGGAGAACGAGAACGCCAAGAGTGCAGACGGCTATATGGTTGTACAAAATAAGACTCTCGACTATGAAAAAGACTTATTGAAACTCCCTTATACTGCCGGGGGTGACAATGGGGACATGAGGGCTGTTCCATATTTCAAATGGAGTGACGACGGTACGATCGTGGAGCTTGAAGATTGCGGAGACAGGATTATGCAGCTTGTAATCTCTTTTGACAGTCAAGGCAAGGAGGATGCCCGTTTGGACTTTTCAGACCTTAAATTTCAAAACCGGGTATCACGTTTCGGCTTGTCTTCTTATCAAGACCTCATCAAGTCGCCGTTTGTGATTAAGGACACATTCAGGCTTACTGAGATAGATTTGAAAAACCTCGATTACACGATACCTGTATATATAGAGCGATATGCGGCATTCTTCGCTATTATCTCTATAAAGTCGCAAGGTGATTATTCAGAGTGTGAATTACTTAAATTATTATGAATACTATAAATGTTTTAGGTTATGGCAGAGAAAGAGATTATCCTCAATGTTAAAGTACAAACAAATACAGAAGCAGCGATTAAACAAATAATGGAGCTGAATACCCAAATAGAAAGGGAAAAGAATTTGCAAAAAGAGTACAACCAATGGTTAAAGGAAGGGACTGTTTCTTGGGAAGAATATAATCGGGAAATGGAGCTTTCAAAACAACATGTTACCGAATATTCTACAAAGATACGAGCTCTTAGGAAAGAGATTCAAAATAATATTAAAGTTGAATCGGATTTAAGAGGTTCACTTGTTCAACTGCGTGCGGCTTTATCCAATCTGACTGCCGAATATGACAATCTAAGTAAGGCGGAACGGGATTCGGCGAAAGGGAAAGAATTACAAGAAAAGATTAATGCTGTTACAAAAGAGCTTAAAGGAGCAGAAGAGGCAACCGGTCGATTCAACCGGAATGTAGGTAACTATGAAAATGCAATCAAAAACGTATTTGGGAACAATCAGCTTGTTGCAGGAATTCAGGCTGTAAGGAATGGTGTTATAGGGGTAAGTAAGGCTTTTGATCTTCTTAAATCTCACCCGGTAATTGCTGTTATAAGTGTCATTACGGCATTATTCTTGAAACTGGCAAATTCAGCAAAGAACAACGAAGAACAATATGTTAAGTTGCAGCAGGTATTGGCTCCGTTGAAAATGGCAATGGACGGAATAACAAGGGTTGTTGAATCTATTGTAGATGTTTTTCTTTCTGCCGCACAAGCTGTTACTGGTTTGGTGGGTGCTTTTTTGGATTTTATTGGAGTAGGAGATAGCATAAATCAAAATTCAAAGGATTATATAGAACTTGAAAAGCAGAAATTAGATTTAGCCAATAAAGAAAGGAGCGACCTTGTAGAGAATGCGAAATTAAGTATGGAAGCCTCTGATTTGAGGGCGAAATCTGCTCAGAAGGATAAATATTCAGCAGAAGAACGCATACAATTCTTGAATGAAGCCATAGATAAGGAAAAAGCTATGGCAGACAATGAGTTGGAACAAGCGAAACAGAGATTAGAAATAGCTAAAAAAGAAGCTGAGCGAACAAAAAATAGTAAAGAAGTGAATGATGAATTGGCACAAGCAGAAGCTAATTTGTACAATGTTCAAAAAGAATATAATACAAAAACAAGGGAGTTATATTCACAACGTTCAGAGGCTCAAACTAAATTAAATCAAGAGGAGGAACAACGGTTACAATTAGTGCAAGAGCGTTCGGATAAAGAGCTTGCAGCTATGCGTGCTCTCCGTGATTCTGAAAATGCGCTAATTAAAGATAGTTTTGAAAAACAGAAAGCAGACATAAATGCAAGTTATGATGATCAGATAGCAGATTTAAAGAAGCGAATGGAAACAGAAGAGAATCTAACGACCGAAGCGAAGGCCGCCATGAGTGCCACAATAGCCAACTTGGAAAAGCAGAGAGATGCAGAGTTAGCAGAAGTGAATGAGGAATCGATTCGGGAAAAGTTAGAGCAAGAAGCTGCTTATATTGAGCAGAGGCTTCAATTGGCAACAGAGGGTACAATTCAGGAATATAGTTTGAAAGCTGAACAACTCAAAAAGGAAAAGGAGATAGAACTATCCAATACAAAACTGACTGCCGAGCAGAAACAACTGATTGAGGACAGTTATCAAAAGAAGCTCGACGAAATGACATCTGAGTATGAGCGGAAAAAGCAAGAGAAAGCTATGGAAGCATTGGAACTCGAACTGTCCAACAGGTTGGCAGCCGCAAAGATAGCCGGAGAAGATGAGTTGCAAGTCGAGCTTGAAAATGCCAAGAAACGGCTTGATTCCTTACAGCAGTTAGAGGGAGAAAGCGATGCCGAGTTCAAAGCCCGACAACTCGAAGCCCAGCAGGAATATTTGGATGCCAAAGAGGAACTTGCCCAGAGGGAAATAGAAATAGAACAAGCGAAGTTCGAAGCGGCATCTCAAATTACAGGAGCTCTATCGGGGTTATTCGAGCAGCTTGGAGAGGACAATAAGGCATTTATGATTTTATCGAAGACATTAGCATTGGCAGAAGTTGCTATTAACACAGGAAAAGCAATATCTTCGGCTGTTGCTGCGTCTGCTACAAAGGGTATTTTTGGTATTGCAGAAGCTGTTTCTTTAATCGCGACGATAATCACCAATATGACAACCGCGATAGGAATTATAAACTCGGCCAAGTTTGCCGATGGTGGTCTTGTAGAAGGCCCCGGAACGGGAACGAGCGACAGCATACCCGCTATGTTGTCTAACGGTGAGAGCGTGATGACAGCAAGAGCTACCTCCATGTTCGCTCCGCTACTGTCTGCTATTAATGTAGCCGGAGGAGGTGTGCCCATACAAGTTCGGGAAAAAAGCAGTCAGGCTCTCGGTGAGGAGATGATTGCACGAGCCATTGCACGAGGCATGCAAGATGTCCACCCGATTGTTTCCGTTACGGAGATTAACAAGGTGGGTTCACAAGTTAAAGTGGTAGAGAATTTAGGTTCCATTTAATTGTTCGATTCATGAAAGTACACGAATGTATAGAGATAAGCCGTCCCATATTGGAAGCGATGAGGCGTGCCGGAGTCAATCTGGACGATGTTAAGTACCTTGAAATGTACAAGCGTTTCCTAACGATGAAGGGAGAAGGGTTAAAAGTGTCTTATATCGCCGAGAAATTGAGCGATGAGTACCAGATAAGGCCGAGAAAATTCTATTACATCTTGAAAAAGTTCGATTCCGTTGTTTAATTATATGTGTTGTGTTTCGAGTGGCGTGTGTCCGTGAGGATATGCGCCATTTTTTTTGCTGCAAAATCCGTGCAGTTGAATCCCTTCTTATCATTCTGTTTGATAGGTTATTCCTTCGTAAATTTGGAATAAACCAATGATTGGATAATGGTATTAAAAATATATTCTCAAATAGCGAACGAGTCGGAAAAAGCATTATTGCAGTTTTTCGGGGACAATGCAGTTTCTTTCATCGATGTAGACGATTTTGTAAGCCAGATACCGGAAGATGACGATTCGATAGAGGTGCGCATTCATTGTCCGGGCGGCGATGTAGCCGAGGGCTGGGCTATCGTTGACAAATTGAGGGCGACCGGCAAAAAAATAATAACGGTGGTTGACGGAGTGTGCGCCTCTATGGCGACGATAGTCCTGCTCGCAGGTTCGGTACGTAAAGGATATAAGAACCAGAGGCTTCTGATTCACAATACCCGCTTCTGTGATTTTTATATAGAGAATGCCACGGCGGAAGAACTGGAAGCAAAAGCTAATGATTTGAGGTCGGAGGATAATAAGATTCTTGACTTCTATGTAGAGCGCACGGGGGCTGATAGGGAAGTTCTCTCCACTCTGATGAAAGAGGAACGCTATATAAGCATGCAGGAAGCTAAGGATTTGGGATTCATAACGGAAATAATCGAGCCGATTTCGGCTATTTCCAATACAAACAAAAATAAAAAAAACATGAGTAAAAAGAATCTGAAAGATGCGCTGAATGTGTTGGCGCAAGCACTCGGTTTGTCAGGTGCAAAAGACATCGAGCTACAAACTGAGGACGGGCAAGTATTGACAGTAGAACGAGAAGAGGGAGACCCGGAGGTAGGTGATGCCGCCAGCCCTGACGGGGAATGGTTGATGCCCGATGGGAGAACGATTATCGTATCTGACGGCGTGATTACCGAGATTCGTGAAGCTGTCCCTGATGGAGGCGAAGATGTGGAAGCACTTAAAGCTGAGATTGCTCGACTTACAGCGGAGCTGGAATCAGAAAGAGCGAAGGGAAAAAGCGACGAGGAGTCTGCTATTCTAGCCCAAGTTAAAGCGGCAGGGGGCAAACAATGGCTTGACAGAGTGACGACTAGCAATTATGTGCCCCCTAAACCAAATCCGGCTAGAAAGAAAGATCCGGTAGAAGAGGAAAACGTCCTTGAAAAGGAATTAAGGGAGAGGAAAGAGAAAGCGAAAGCCCATGAGGTTGAAAAGCGAAAAAGAAAATAGGTAATATTAAGAGATTGTTTAGGTTATTATGGGAACTTTTGAAGATTTGACCCCTGATAATGGGGCGATAAAAACGTTGCAGGAGTTAATTCCGATGACAACGTTCAAGGACGAAAGCCTTGAAGCACTATTTACATTGATGACTAGTGCGAGAAACGGGAAGAAATTAGGGTTTATAGGCGATATGGAAGATGTCGGAACGAAACTGACGAACCGATGTAATCCTACTTATGTATCTGCTTCCATTGAGGCGAACGAAAAGGAGTGGGAATTAGGAGAATGGGAAATACCCTTAAAGCTCTGTTATGACGATATTATGGGTACAGTAGCCGAATATACGCTGAAAACAGGCACGGATAAGGGCGACATGACCTCTATCGAATATATGAATGTTGTCTATCGACCGGCATTGGAAAAGGCCATGATAAATATGATGTGGCGGTTAATTTGGTTCGGCGACAAGGACGCAAAGAATATAACCGGAGGAAGCGGTCAGATAACAGACGGGGTTAATACCAACTTGTTTACAGTTGCCGATGGATTCTGGAAGCGATTGTTTGCAATAATTACAGATAATGAATCTCAGAAAACAGCAATTGCGGCAAATTCGCAAACAACGGCAGCCCTTCAAAAATCGAAATTATTAGAATCAGGTGTTGCAACGGGCATAGTAGACTCCATGTTGATGGAAGCAGACCCAAGAATTTCTACCCTTGACGGGGCAGCTATTTTTATGACAAAATCATTGGCAGACGCATTGACGCAAGATGTGAAGAAGACTTACAGCACGATAATGCCGTGGGAAGTTATCTTCGATGGTGTTCAAATGGCGCAATACAATGGTGTTCCTATTTATTCCGTATCGATTTGGGATAGAATGATTCAAAAATATCAAAATGATAAGACGAAGTTGAACATTCCTCACCGAGCTGTTTACACTTCGCCGAAGAATTTACTTGTGGGGGCTCCCGGAGAATTGATTTCAGATTTGGATATTTTCTTCAATCGTGAAAAACGACAAACTCAAATTTATTCGACAGGAGACCTCGGTACTTTAATCGCAGAAGATGAGTTAGTTCAAGTAGCATGCTAAATAATTTTTTAAGAAAGGAAAATGAAATGGCAACAGACTGTGTTAGTTTGATTTCGGCAGGAATAGTTCCAAACTGTGACGATCCTATTACAAAGGGGTATGAGCACAAAGGAATAATTATTAACTGGGACGACATCGATTTTACGGCCACCACCTTTTCTGGTGCGAATACGATTTCCGACCTTGTTCTAAAAGAAGGGAAAAAGGCCTATGAAATCGTTCAAAGAGGAAATACGCCCTATACGGGATCTACCTCTGAACTAGCCGTTGGAACAATTTCCAATACGGTAACTAAAAATGTCCAATTTACGATATTGAACAAAGGTCCCAAGATTGCTGAAACAGTGATAGACCCCTTGTTCAATGGTAAGTATGTCGTGATTCTCGAAAACACATGGAAGAATCTTAGTGCCACACAAGGTACGAAGGGAGACAGTTCCTTTGAAGTTTTCGGTATCAAACAAGGCATGTTCGCAACGGCAGCGACTCGTGACCCGTATAGCTCGGATACACAAGGCGGCTGGCAGGTTACCATGACTGAAACTGAAAGCCCTGTGGCAGAAGTTTATTTGTTCAAGACCAGTTATGAAGCTACGCTGGCGATGATTAATTCGTTGGTTAATCCTTCTCCCGGTGTATGACCTATGAAGAAGCGATGAAATTATCCTCCGAGTTGATAGGGAGAATAAACTCCCTATCGCAGGAGGATCATCGAACGATCGAGAAACTCTATAATGAATCCTTGAAAAAAGAAGTTCGGAAATGTAACTGCAAGGACAAGCATAGAGATGCATTGATTGAAACATTCACTTATTTAAAAAGGAACAAGAAGATGAAAGAGAAATCGAAATATGTATTAAAACCCGGAGCTGTGATTCAAGTGTTCGGTGATCCACGTGTTTACACGAATGAGAACCTTACAGATGATATAGCCAAAGAATATCTGACCAATAACCCCGGCTTGCGAACCATGTTTTCTGTAATCCCTGACGAGTTCTATGAATCTAAAAGCCGTAAAGGAGCCTCAAAAGAGGATTAACACGAATTATCTGAGCAGCCTGAATATACAGAGCTATGGTGAAGATAATTTGTATCCCAATAAATTAGCCGAGGTGGTAGCATCGTCGTCTATCGCCTCCGGCTGTTTGTCTCGCTATGCAGATTTCATAGAAGGGAATGGATTCAACTCTCAAATAATTTCAGATTACAAAATCAACAAAAGCGGAGATACACTAGATGACTTGTTGGGATTGTTAGCAAATGATCTTGCAAAGTTCGGAGGTTTTGCAATACATGCCAATTATGATGTATTAGGAAAGATTCGCAACATTCATCATATCCCCTTCATTACAACGAGGCTTAAAGAGCCAAATGATTACGGGAAAGTGACAGAAATAGCCATTCACCCTAACTGGACTGGTGAGGAAACTAGGAATGGAAAACGAGTTCAAGTCAACAAGTCGAACATTAGTTTCATTCATGTTTTCGATCCCAATTCTGCAATTCCCGAAATTGAAGAGGTTGGGATAAATGAGTATAAGGGGCAGGTGTTATGGTATTCGAGGAATGGCAACATGGTTTACCCTCTTCCGGTGTATGACCCTGTTATCACGGATATGAGTACAGATGAAGGACTTGCCAATGTACGTTATCGCAACGCCCGGAATAACTTCTTGCCGAGCGGGGCATTGATTACAAGGAAAGGAACAGATATTCAAGAGAATTATTTTGACGATGAAAGGAGATATTACGGACATGAGAGTTACGAAAGTGAATATTCTCCTGTGTTGAAAAACTTGCAGGGAGATTTTAATGCTTGCAAGATAGTAGAGATAGAGATAGGAGCTGACGAGCAATCTCCTGAATTTATAAGTTTGTCGACCAACAATTATGATAAGGAATTTACCGTAACGGCGGATAGCATAATAGATAATATCTATTCAGCATTCAACCAAGAAGCATTTTTGGCAATAAGAAAAGGAAAGCTCGGATTCTCTGGTGATATATTGGCTGACGCTTATTCCTACTATTCGGGTAAGGTAACCAAAGAGCAGAGGGCAATATCGAGAGCCTTGTTATCTATATTCAAGAATTGGTATGAACAACCATTCGGAGAACTCACGTCTGATACTTTTAAAATACAATCGATGTTGTATGGCAGCACTAATAACACCAACTGATATATCGACATTGGCAAGGCCTTGCTATGCAGATAAGGAAATTGCCAATAAAGCGATAGACGAGGCGATAGATATAGACATTCGCTATCTAGTAGGTGATACTCTGTTTCAAAAGATAATGCAGAGTAAAGATACAATCTTACTAAATGGGGGTATATATAAGTCGAAGAAAGGAGAAGACCGCATTATCGGAGGGTTGAAGAAAGCTGTTGCCTATCTGGCCTATTCACGTGTCGTAAAATTCGGTAATAGCTTGCCGACGAGGTTTGGAACTATGAATAACAACGATGCTTATTCTTCGCATACAGAATTAAAGGAACGACAAATGATAGCCGATGATACTTATTCTATCGGATTGAAATATGTAGAGGAAGTATTGTACTATATTAATGATTCGGAAGAATGCTGTGTTTGCGAAAAGCCAATAAGCAAGCGTAGCATATTTAAGATTATAGGAGATTGATCGATGATTGACAAAGATCCCATAGTGAAGTACTCGTGGGAGGATATTAAGTTTACCATTGGCTTTGAGGACAGAAACAAGCAGCCCATCGATGCCGAGACGAAGAAGTTTAAGTTCATCTACAAGGACGAGGCCGGTTGTTGTTGCGAAGTGAGCTACGACGGAAAGACACGTAAAAACTGTGTGTTCCGTGACGGCGTGCTGTACGGCATATTCAATTCCGGAACTTTCCGCTATGGCTTGCTCACGGTCGAGAGGCATTACTGGATAGAGGATGCCGATTTCGATGACGGCAAATGGGACTATGGAGATGTTTACAAAACCAATATAATCATCAAGTGATATGGCAGATAGTGATTGCATAATTGTTCATGAGCAGGTGGTAGTGCCCGATGCCGCCGTGGTGGAGGAAATGGTTGCCTTGCCCGGTGAAAAAGGAGACAAGGGAGACCCTTTTACCTACGACGATTTTACGCCGGAGCAAATCGCCGATCTTCAACGTCCTGCGACAGAGGCGGCGAAAGTTGCCAATGAGGCAGCTGAAAATGCCAATAAAGCGACCTCGGATATAAAGGCTCTCGGTGTCAAGTTGACGGCAGAAGAAGCAAAACGGGAATCGGCAGAAAGCAGCCGTGCCTCGGCGGAGAGTGAGAGAGCCGAAGCGGAATTCCAAAGAGAGACGAGTTTTTCCCAAATGCAAACTACGCTCGAAGGACTTATTTCCGATACAAACACAGCCACATCGAACGCCAACACAGCGGCGGGAAAAGCGGAGAATGCCGCAACGGAAGCGAACAACTCGGCAACTCTCGCTAATGAGGCGGCCGATAAAGCAAACCAAGCGGCGGAGAGTATCGCATACAAAGAGAATGGTTTTTACATTTCCCATGCTTTTCTTGAAGCCACAGATTTAAGGTATATAGGATTCAAAGAGATAAAAAACGACAAAACTTGTTACCTGCTTACGATGGGCAGGTGCTTGAAGTTTTCTTTGGATACTTACGAGGTGTTTTGGGACATCAAATTGGAGGGTTATGGAGTGTCTTGGCATAACGCAGCCGAGCAATTGAGGGTAATCGAGGATAAAGTTTATATCGTTTGCACGAGATATGAAGACAAAGAAACAGGTATTTGGCTTATCAGACTGAATGAGGAAGACGGAGCTTTTATCTCCGAGGAGCTGATACCTATTCCTGTTCAGTATTCATACGCTACATTCAAGAACAAAGAAGTCTTAATTACAAATGATTATATATATGGGGTCGATAGTGCCAATAAACAGATACTCCGGTGTTCGATGGAGGACAAGTCGGTAGAAATTATCGATTCCATAGACTCTGCCGTATCCTTTCCCGTATTGGGGGACAGATGGATAACCCTGCCAGATGGAAGTGTGAAGTATGCACTTGTTTGGATTTCTGCCAAAAACCATATCAAGATTGTAGATGAAGATAATAATCTGTACTCGATAGAGCTGGCCTTCTCAAATGACAAACAAATTACAACATCTCAGAATACATATATTCATAACATAAATTTCAAAACACCATATATTAACTTTATTAAAAGTCCGTATAGACATTCAGTTCATTTGACGGACGGAGGAGATAACTCCTACTCTGCCGAAAATATCGGTGTAAGGAACTCGTATCAAAATTTCCCATACACCACCGAATTTTACGGAAATAGTATGACAACACCAGATACCATTGTAAGTACGAATATTTTGAGTGCGACAAACGAAGGGTTTTATAGACCTATTACCAACAATGCCTATATTTTCATGTCGAACGATCCAGATATGTTACTTGCCGCCAACCTTTCTACTTCAAGAACCGGCGTAAGGCGTCAGATTGAAATAATCAATCCTATTTAATTGAATAATTATGTATATAGATATTAAAAACGAGAAGATTATAGGGATATACGCCGACAATGAGAGAAAAGAGTTGATAGATGTCGGCATTATCCCATCTCCCGAAGAGATACCCGGAAAAATACCCGTGATGTATTACCGGAACGGTGCGATAGTCTATGAGTACGAAGAAGCACCGGAAGCGACGGAGGACGGCACGGAAACACCTCCCGTACCAATGGACTACGGAGAAACGGTAAATGGATTGATCCGTCGGAAATATACCTTGTCGGAGGAGTTGGCGATACTTCGGAAAAGAGATACGAAAGCAGAGGAGTTCGAGGCTTATAACGCCTATGCGGAATCCTGCAAAGAGGAAGCCAGATTGTTAATCGAAAAACAGAAACATTGATATGGGAGGGATAAACGAGGCTACGGAGGTAGCCAGAGGGATAAGCGAACAGGGGTTCTTGGTGATGACCGCAGCATTCTTCTTGGTGTTGTCGGCCATGATGATGGTGGCCTGCTTCAAGTGGTTCAAATCGATTATCACCAAGAGTATGGAGGATTACGGCGAATCCCTGAAAGAGCTTATTGAAAAGACGAACGACCAGAATAATATGTTGTCCGACATATCGGAAGGTCTTAGACCGGAAACGCAGCTTCGGATAAAGAACATGACGAGTGAATTTTTCAACCTTTCCGCCAGACGGGTTTTGGAAATTATCGAACAAGTTAGGAAGGAAAACCATATATCCGACAGGAATAGGACGCATGAAAAAATTATCGGAAATCTCACGAACCAGTATGAGGACAGGAATAGCCGTTTCGACTACTTTACCTATCGGGGTAAACGTCTTTCATGTTATACCAATCCTGAATGGATAGACTGGGTGGCAGAGGTTGTCGAGAACGAGATATATGCCCATACGGTGAACGATGACAGGGCTAAAACCAATGTATTTTCTGTCTATGACCGTATCAAGCTCGATTTTTATCACCGATTAAATAACGAATAATATGAAGAAAATTTTGGAAAGAATCAAAGGGTTGTTATTGTCTATTCCCCACGACAAGCTGCTGCATTTTATCGCAGGAGGTGTCATCGCCTCTTTCTTCGCCATCGTGATAGGTGCGACGGCGGAATATTGTGTGCTGTTCTCTGCCATAGCGGGCTGTATCAAGGAGGCTGTCGACGAGTGGAGGAAGCCGGGGGCTTGGTCGTATGCCGACTTGCTGGCTACCATACTGGGAGGGCTGGTGATTCAAATCGAGGTCTGGATTGCCTGACGAAAAAAATGAAGAATGGATATGAAATACTTCACGATGAAAGAACTCACAAAGAGTTCAACGTCCGATAAACTGGGTATAGACAATACCCCTACTCCCGAAGCGTCGGTTGCGCTGTCGAACCTTGTCACCCATGTCTTAGACCCTTTGCGGGAGATGTACGGAAAGCCGATAACCGTCAATTCGGGCTATCGTTGTCCAAAACTCAATGCCGCCGTGGGTGGTGCGAAAACGAGCCAGCACATGAGGGGCGAGGCGGCGGATATAACGGCAGGGAGCAAGACGGAGAACAAGAAGCTGTTCGAGTTGATTCGGGATAACCTTCCCTTCGACCAGTTGATTGACGAGAGCAATTACAGTTGGATGCACGTGTCTTATGTGTCGACATCGAAGAACCGGAAACAAATACTGAGCCTATGAGACATATCGTATTCCTATTGTTGTTTTTGGCCGGCTTGGCTGCGACGAGTTGTACCAGACATGTGTATGTTCCTGTGGAAACGACAAAGAGCGACACGGTGTATCTGAATCGTGTGCAGCTCGATTCCATATACATGCGGGACAGTGTTTTCATCGAGAAATCGGGAGACACGATACGGGAGTTCCAATACAAGTACATATATAGGTTCAAGGACAGAATCGATACGCTGTATATATCCAAGACGGACAGCATACAAGTACCCTACCCCGTCGAAGTAGTAAAGTACAAGACTCCCCGATGGTGCTGGTGGGCTCTCGGTGGCATTGTCTTGCTGCTCTTCCCTTACATCGTGAAATGGATAACAAAATTGAAAGGACTGGGTTTCTTGATATAATTTGATTTACGACTCCTTCCGGGGCTTCGGAGTATAAAGAGGAAAGCCTCAATCTCTTGCTGCTCTTCCAAAACTAACAAGAGACAACATCACGGGGAATGTTACGAGGCTTTCACAGCCTTTAAACAGGAACGTGATGTTTTTTATTGTGTCAACAATCTATAATTTAACAAATATTTAAAAAGGCAAGAGATATGAAAACCAATGAAATCTTTGAACACGTCTTGCAAATCGTTTGCGAGGAATGTGAGCTGTGTTACGGCGAATTGATTAACGGTGCGAACAAAAATGCGGTCGACGCACGTTGCCTGCTCATCTGTGCGTTGGTATCGCTAGGCTTCTCCGAGGAGAACACCGCCGCTTATCTTTCCATGACCCGACAGGGAGTGAACAAATTGAAAAACAGCCTGAAACAGCGGTGTTCGGGAAGTTTTATTCTGACAACGACAAATCAACGGGTCAGCAACAGGATAGCCACCGAAATCCGAGGATAGCAACGGCAATAGCCATACGTTTGTATGCGGCCGATATTGGCCGTAACCATCAATTATATCTATATGGAAAGAACGTATGTTTTCAATCAAGAGCCCAATGGTGGCGGAAGCAAGTTCGACATCATGGCTTTATTGCCCAACCTGATGGGCGGTAAAGGGGTCGATCCCGGACTCTTGGCCCTTCTCAATCAGGGAAGGAACAATCAGGACGCTTGGGGCGGAGGCATGTGGTGGATTTGGATTATCCTGCTGTGGTTCTGCTGGGGCGGTAACGGATTCGGAGGTTTTGGCAACCGGGGCGGGCTTCCTGCCGAGCTGAACGGCGATGTCGGACGTGAATACCTGATGTCGGCCATTCAAGGGAACGGTAATGCCATCAACCAACTCGCCTCGTCCTTTAACTGCTCTACCCAACAGTTACAATCCGCCTTGTGCAACATTCAGGGCTTGATTCAGGGTGTCGGCAACCAAGTGGGCATGTCCGCACAACAGATCATTAACAGCATTCAATCGGGTAATTGTACGCTGGCTACCCAAATCGCAGATTGCTGCTGCAAGACGCAAAACGCAATCGAGAGACAAGGATACGAAACCCGTATCGCCACCTCGGAACAAACCCACTCCCTCGTGGACAGCGGCAATGAGAACACTCGTGCCATTTTGGCGAAGCTGGATTCTATCCAAACTCAGGCTTTACAGGACAAGATCACCGCTTTGACGGCTGAGAAGGCTACTTTGGCGGCTGAAATCTCCCAACGGAACCAGAATGCGACCATTCTCAATGCAGTAGGGCAACAGATTGCTCCCCTCGCTGCCGGTTTGCAGGCTCTCCAAAGCGACGTGGACGGCATCAAGTGTAAATTGCCCAATACCGTTCCCGTGGTATATCCGAACATTCAGGCTGTAAACACGGACTTGTACCGGGCTGCCGCTTATGGTGCTTATGCGGGCGATGTCGCATACGGGCGCAGCGGTTACGGATGCGGTTGCAACAACTACTGGGGTTAATTCCAGTAAGAAAGGAGGTATATATGTGGCCTAACTTTTTTACAGGGTTTCCCTTTCCGTTCCCGACGCTGGGCAGAGTGAATTACAACACTCTTCCTACGGTGGCGGTGACGGTCGGCACGGAGAACGTGACTTTGGAACTTCCAAACCATGCGTTCCGTAACAGGGACTATGTGGGAGGATTCTATATCAATCTCCGTCAGGCGATACCCGCCGGAACGACCGCAACGCTTCCCATTCTCATCGGGACGAATGGGGACACGAGACCTCTGCTGGCTTACAACAACGAGCCGGTGACGGTAGAGAATATCGCCGGTACGGGGATCTATGAAATCCATTACAACAAGTACACCAACGAAGTGTACCTTGTCAACGGTGGGTACAGACCTACTACGGCGACGGCGGCAACCAACGTCGCTGCCAAAAGCAAATAATTAACACGGGGCTGCCTTTTATCGGGCAGTCCCATTAAATCAAAAAAACTATGTTTCAGAATCTTCGAGCAAACAACCAGTTATTTATCCTTCATAAGGACGAAAATCCCTTAGTGGATATAGGCTCCGTCGTCAGCGTTTCAGCTGCGAAGCCCAAGTACCCCATGCCGACACCTATCGGGCAGATACCCCAGATGGAAATGGTGGTGGACGTGGTGGTCTGCGTGAACGGGCAGAACACGACGTTCCAGAACTTGCCGGCAGGTGCGGACATCGCTGACTTCGGGCAAAACGGCAACATCGTCATATCTTGTTCCAGAGAGGCCATGAACTCGGAAGTGTCGGCTATCCGGCAAAAGAGCTTGGACGAACTGAACCGGCGTAATTACCACGAGAACGTGATTGCCGGGTGCGACAAGATATTGACAGTCTTGAATCCCGAATTTGCGGAGAAGCAAAGGCAGGAGCAGGAGATTGCCACCCTCAAAGGGCAGATGTCCGAAATGAGCAGAAGCATGGCCGACCTAATGGCCATGAACAAAAAACTGATGGAACAGCTCGGTGTTGCTGAAACTAAAAACAAAAAGTAATATGGGAATGTGGTCAATATTAGAAGAAGGCCGTGGATATGAAGGATTCAATGAACGCGGCGGTAGAGAGCTCGAAATGGCCTACAAGGAAGGTTGCGAGCACGGCTACAAGAAAGGCTATGAAGCTGCCATGCGGGAAATGCAGGGCGGCGATATGGGCTTCCGTGGCAATAATGGCGGCAGTTACGGCGGCGGGAATTATGGCGGAGGTTCTTCCAGTGGAATGAACAACCGTTATACTCCCGGTTATCCTCCTTCGTACTATGACGAAATGGGGGAACGCAGACGCAGACGGGCCAACGGCGAGTTCTATTAATCGGGAGGGGAGAAATCCCCTCTCTTTTCAAAAACATAAAAAAGCAGTGTTATGAACCAACGATTAGACATTTATGATATTTTCCCCTCCGGCATGACGGAGTACCTTTCCCGATACGGCTGGCACTTCTCCAAGAACATGTGCGAGTGGGCGGTTTCCAGAATGAAGGCCGAAAACAAGGCCACCGGAAAGAAGGAGGAGATAAAAGCCCTTTCGAAAGAAGATGTAGAGGTCATCTTGACACAGGCGGGCGTGAAGTTGGAAAAGGCCAAAGGGTACGACCATGTATTTGTCGCCAATATGGGTAAGGCCGACTATTTGAAATCATCGATTCCCGACGATACCCATTTGGCTCTTTTTGTAAAGGACTATATCGACGACCCTGACGGTTACGACGGGTTGCCCTTTACACGTTTCTATGCTGACTGTATAGGTTCGGGTACTCCGATCATGTGGGAAGATATGTTATAAAACATGATTGTTCAGGATTTCTACATAGCGAAATACGACTGGCACGTAAGGGTTTTTTACGCCGTTACCACCTACTGGACAAACACCATACTCCGGGAGCTGGAACGGATCGGTTGTACGGGGAGTAATCTGGAAAATGCTTTCAGAAGTTTGTCGTCCGGTAACTTGAATACAGGACTTACCTATTCCAATTTCGAGCATCGACGGACGGTGATGGTAATTGCCATGACGACGAGCCCCGAACAGTTCCAAAACTCTTGGGACCATGAAAAGGGGCATTTGTGCAGGCATATATCCCGGACGTTCGGCATTGACCCTTACGGGGAGGAAGAACAGTACCTTCGGGGATATATCGGGCAGAAGATGTTCCCCGTGGCGAAGAAGTTCCTATGTGAGTGTTGCAGAAAGAAATTAATTCGGGAAATACATGGAGATAGCTAAAATCATACAAGCCATCTGTTCCGGCAAGTCGAGGAAGGAGGTTTATAACCTGCTTTCGCCGGAAGAGAAGGATACCTTGAATCGGTTTGCCGATAACGGTCTCTTGAACAGGAGAATGAGGCGAAAATTTCAAAGGAATATTCGGAAATGCAAATGATGAACAGGGAAATGCCGGGGTAAGAAGCTCCGGCATTCGTGTTTAATTCTATGTCAATCATTTTTGCGGAAAATTTTCCACATCATTCGTTTTGTTAAATATTGATAAATCATAAAACATTTATACTTCAATATTTTGCATATACAATAAAATGGAGTATCTTTACCATGTAATCAAAAACAAACAGTAACCAATTAAAAAAACGATATGAAAACTCAAATTAAGGACTTAATCAGTGGCCGTAAAGATGTGATAATCGACGAAACGAATGCCAAGTATGACAATGCCAATAAATCTACCTCTCATAACGGGTTTGCAGGAACAAACAAAGAAGAACGCACAGAAATAGCACGGCGTGTGATAGAAGAAAATCCTGACGGGCTGAATATTGAGATTAAAGGTGTTTTATTGTCGTTAAATCGTATATCTTCTGAATCTGGCAAAACAGTCTGGTTTGAAAGCGAAATTACGGAGGACGAATACAAGCGAATATTGGGTTACGATTATCCGTCTACCCAATCACAATGGTCGGCAACATTTCTAGTAAACAACGATATGACGGTTGAAATTCAATTAGCAAAAAGGAAAAATGACAATAGCACATGGAAGTATAACCGTAATTTCAATATCGGAGAAGAATTTGTAACCATTCTATAAAATTATGAAGAGAGAGTTTCCACTATTCATTGTAGACCATAACCGGGCGCACAAGTTCGGAGAAGTCGACTTCATATACTGCTCGGACATAGACAATGGATTCATCGCCAAAGTCGAGTATATCGACGGCTTTATCGAGGAAGTCGGAGAGGATTACCGTATAGAGCCCGGATTGTCAGGGTCTAATATCTCCGCAAAGATCAGCATTAAGCGTATTACCGGTAAAAATCCTGATAAGACTAAAATACGGGGCCTTTTAAAACAGGCTATGAAGTATTATACATCGCTATCGACATTCTCGGCAGACATCGGCAATATTACGGTTCGGCAAATGGTGTTGTTCATTGATACGCTGATTTTAGACGGTCGTAAGAATGCGATTGCAGCCGGTAGTGATTACAATTATAGGAATACGGTATTAACATCTATCGCATTTTTAGAGGCGATAAAGAAGGAATTAATAGGAGTATGACAATAGAAGAATTATCGAAACAAGTGCGTAAGATTCGCGAAGAAAAGGGGCTGTCCCAATATAATATCTGGAAACAGGGTATGAACTTTGGAACTGTCAATGCCATTGAAAGTGGGAAGAATGTCAACTTGAAAAACTTCCTTAAATACTGTGAGATTGTAGGAATTGATGTAACTTTGGAAGAGAAAGAGTAAATAGGCTTATAATATCTTGTGCAAATATTGTGCATATTTAAAATGTTAAAAGCGTAACACTGTATTATACAAAATGTTACGCTTTTCATTTGCGGAAGGAGGGGGATTCGAACCCCCGGTACCCATTCGAGTACGTCAGTTTAGCAAACTGGTGGTTTCAGCCACTCACCCATCCTTCCAAAGGACGATTTGTCGTTGACGCCATTTTTTCAAATGCAGCGCAAAGATAAGCGGAATATTTGAAACAGCAAACTTTTTCGCATTATTTTATTTCGGGAATAATCGTTACTTTTGTCCCGTCAAGGTGCTTTTGCGCTGTGTATAATCGGATTATTATGTCGAATGTGAATAAAGGTATAAAGATATTTGCTTGGATAACAGGAGGGCTTATTTTGATTCTCGCATGTTTGTTTATTCCGGTAATGAAGAGTTATTTGTATGATCCTGTTATTACCGAACAAACGGTGTGCTATGTTTATCCGAAGTGGAATGATGCTCAGCTCGATAGTGCTTTGCATTCGGTGATTCCAGATGAGAAATCGATCCCGAGAGTAAAACGTTTGCTGTCGTTTTATAAATTCGATCCTGATGTTCGTGTAGGGGCTTATCGGCTTCATGTCGGTATGACAGCTCGGCAAATGGCTTTGAAATTGTCGAGGGGAAGCCAATCTCCCATACGAGTTACATTTAATAACGTACGCACTCTCGAACAATTGGCCGAAAGGGTATCGGAGCAGTTGTTTTTTTCGAAAGAGGAGTTGTTGGCTTTGCTGTACAACGATAGTGTTTGTGCGGATTTAGGTTTTACGAAAGCGACTCTCCCGGCTTTGTTTTTACCGGATACTTATGAGTTTTACTGGACTGTGACTCCCGAATCTTTTTTACAAAAGATGAAGCGGGAGTATCGCATTTATTGGGAAGGAAAGCGGGAGCAACAGGCAAAGCGGTGGGGATTGACTCCTGTGGAGGTAGCGACTCTGGCTTCGATCGTAGAGGAAGAGACTAACAAACGTGATGAAATGGGAAAGGTTGCGGGTCTTTATATGAACCGATTGCGTAAAGGCATGCCTTTGCAGGCAGACCCTACGGTAAAATTTGCCCACGGGGATTTTTCGCTGAAACGCATATTGAATGTTCATTTGACCATAGAATCGCCATATAATACTTATCGGGTTACGGGATTGCCTCCCGGCCCTATACGGATTCCTTCGAAGCAGGTTATCGATGCCGTGCTGACACATACACCGAACGGGTATTTTTATATGTGTGCCAAAGAGGATTTTTCGGGTTATCATAATTTTGCCGTGACTTTGGCAGAGCATCAACGAAATGCAATTCGATACCAGCAAGCATTGAACAGACTCGGAATACGTTGATGGGGGAATATAAATAGTAAAGCCTCGTCTCACGACGGGGCTTTACTACTTGAAATATATCAAAAACAAGAAAGAGGATAATGTTTATTACAGGAATAAACAAAGGATAATATAATACCAATGAAACACACAAAAAACAAGAATATTATCGTATAAATTAACTCTTCCAGACCGGAGATTTTGGCTCGACGGAAGCGACGCTTCGCTTCTTTTTCCTTAAGAAGAGCCGTTTCTTTCCCGGTTTCGATAATAAAACACACTTGTATTGCAAAAAGTTTTTATCCGTAGCGATTTTAGTATATTTTAATAATTCGAGATTTCTTCTACGGGAGGAGGCATAGGGGTATCGGTATCATCGTCTATCCACATGGCCAATGTGAGCCAATATAACAGTAGTGCGATAGCTATGCCTACACCTATCGCAGTCCAGATTTTTTGTCGTTTTTTCTCCATACTATATTAGTTATTCGAAAGAATAACATCGGTCGGGAGATAAAAGTTCTTTTCAGAAGGGTATATCGTTATTGGACGAACCGGGGGGATTTAGGAAATCGGGGTTCCCAGACAGTGGCGTTGCCGATGGTGTGCTCGTGTCGGGAGTATTGAACTTCGAGGTTACCGGTGCACTGAAATCGGTCAGTCGGGTGTCTTCGTCGTAATTTTGGAATCGAGCCAGATAAGAGACGAATTTCATATTCACGGTATCGGTCGCACCGCTACGGTGTTTGGCTATGATAAATTCTGCCAAGCCTTCGATGCTGTTTCCATTGGCATCTTCCTTAGACCGAGTATAATATTCGGGACGGTGTATAAAGCAAACCATATCGGCATCTTGCTCGATAGCTCCCGATTCACGCAAGTCGGAAAGTTGCGGGCGTTTCCCTTCTTTACCGTCTTTGTCGTTACCCCGGGATTCCACACTACGATTTAACTGGGACAGGGCGATGATAGGTATTTGAAGCTCTTTTGCCAATTGTTTGAGCGAACGGGATATGGTGCTGACCTCTTGTTCTCGGCTCCCGAAGGACATACCGCTGGCGTTCATCAGTTGCAAGTAGTCTATGATGATGATTTTGATTCCGTGCTCGCGAACCAATCGGCGGGCTTTTGTCCTAAGTTCAAAAACGGAAAGGCTGGGGGTATCGTCTATATATATAGGAGCGTTCCTCAGTATTTCAATACGAGACATGAGCCGTTCCCATTCGAACGGGGCCAACTGTCCGCTTTTGATTTTATCGCCGGGGATTTCGCAAGTGTTGATGATGAGACGATTGACAAGCTGGACATTGGACATTTCGAGCGAGAAGATAGCCACCGGCGTGTTATAGCTGACAGCCATGTTCTTTGCCATAGAAAGGACGAATGCCGTTTTTCCCATAGCGGGACGGGCGGCGATAATGATGAGGTCGGAATTTTGCCAACCGGAAGTAATTTTGTCGATGTCGTGAAACCCGGTTTGCAGTCCGCTCAATCCGTCACTTCGATTGGCTGCTATTTGAATTTGTCTGATAGCTTCGCTCAGTACCGGGTCTATTTGAGTAACGTCTTTTTTCAGGTTACGTTGGGAAATTTCAAAGAGTTTCCCCTCGGCTTCCTGCATAAGGTCATCTACGTCGTTGGTCTCGTCAAAGGCCTTGTTGAGTATTTCGCTGGAAAATTCGATTAATTCCCGAGCCAAATATTTTTGGGCTACGATGCGGGCATGGTATTCGATGTGCGCCGCCGATGCTACACGTCCGGTAAGTTCGGAAATACGGAGGGCTCCGCCGACTTCATCGAGCTTTCCGTCGAGTCGCAGTTGCTCGGTGACGGTGAGCATGTCGATGGGGCGTTGTTGTGCTCCCAACCGGGATATTGCACTATAAATAAGTTGGTTGGTCGGCTCATAGAAACACTCTGGCTTTAAGATGTCGCAAACGGTGGTATAGGCATCTTTTTCGAGCATGAGAGCTCCCAACACGGCTTCTTCGAGCTCTTTGTCCTGAGGTTGTAGCTTGCCTTGTTCCGAAACTTTCGGAGCGTAGGCTTTTTTCTGGCGAGTGTAATTTCTTCGAGTTTCCATGCAGCAATTCTTTCCCGTTACAAAAGTAGTCAATCTTTCTGCTATCGGGAAATTTGGTGAGCGAATCTTATAATGAACTTTTCAACAGGCGGATATTTCCGATTAATTACAGGGCCGGTGTCGTATCGGGGTATTTCGCCATTTGCTTTTCACAATATTTTTGGAATAGCTTCCAATCGTAATAAGGTGCATATTCCGAATCGATGGGTAATTTTGTTTCTTGTTCATTGAACAATACTTTCACGAGTATTTTCCCATCGGTATTTTTATAAAGTATCCATTGGATATTCGTTGCCATAGGATTGTATTTGAAGTCTTGCCAAACCTCGGCTACTTTTTCGGGATCGGCTTCTACAACGGCTGCATTCTCAATGCCTAACAGGGCGAGTAAAGGAATTGTATTTTCACCGTGTGCAAAACGTAAATTGGCTTCGACACCGTTTCCGTCGATCGCCGCTTGCGATGTAGCCAACATGTCTTTTAACAGAGGTTTCGCAATGGCGACAGGAAGTCCTTTTCCGGGAATGGAGTTGGCTTTACGCAGGTATTGCGATAGATTGTTCGCGCTCCACAAATCGAATTTTTCTTCTTCTGTGAACCACGGATACAGGGATATGTCGTAGTCGGTATTCGGTAATATGATGGTTAAAGCGTATAGGTGGGTCATGAATGTAATGGGATCGGGTATGATTTGTTCCCACCCTTTCTTGAATATGCGGTCGATGAGTCTTAGTCTTGTGGGTGTATGCTTTTCCTGATAGGCTCGGAGTATCTTTTTCCATGAGCCTTTCGAGAGATATTGTTGGTATTCTTTTCCTTTGAAGAATCGCAGGGTATTGTCATATCCGTTGCTGGGATCCATAGAAAACTCCGCCGTGGGGGTATAACCTCTCATTTCTGCGACGAATGCCGCCATACTCGCCATAGAGCGTGGAACCGTGGTCGATTGTGCCACAAGGGTCACTTTGCCGTCCTGAGGTGTAAACGCCGGACGAAAGCGGTGATACATGCGACGAGCCATATCCCGGTGTTGTCGGGCTCCGAGCGGAGTGAGGTCTCCCCAGCGATGATTCATCAAATGGTAGATGGTGTCGATTTGATTACGCAGCAGTTTGCCTTCCCGGGTTAAAAGGTTCAAAGAATCGGCTTTATTCATTAGTTTGTACAGGTTCGGAACCATGCTTTTTGAATCGTGGGTGCGTGAACCGTGTCGAGCTATATGATCGATGTGAAACGGTATGAAATCCTTTGGAGCCGGGGTGTCTGTGGTGTCGTTGCAATAATAAACAGATGCCGTACTACCGAAAAATTGTGGATTTTGATGTAGAAAATCTTTTATAGAATTTTGCCCGAAAGAGATTGCAGATAGGCATAAAAGGATAGTACCGGCGGTGAGGGTTCTTTTTTTCATTTGTTTCTGTTTTTCTATTATGTCGGTAAAATTATAATAAATTTTCTCTTCGATGAAATTTTTATTCTTTTTTAGAGTGGAGTTGCCTATGTGACTGAGAATGGTTATTTTCGCAAAGATTCTCGAAAAACAAGGATATAGATGATTAGATTTCCCAATGCAAAAATCAATTTGGGGTTGCGTATCGTAGCCCGTCGCCCCGATGGTTATCACAATATAGAGACAGTATTTTATCCCATTCAGTTGCAAGATGCTTTGGAGATTGTTCCAACGTCGCAACAGGAGACGGAGTTGTCTTTGTCGGGAATTGTCATAGACGGTGATCCCCAGAATAATTTGGTGATGAAAGCGTGGCGGAGATTGAGCTGTCGTTTTTCGTTACCCCCGATATCTATTTATCTTCATAAAGCCATACCTTTTGGTGCAGGGTTAGGAGGCGGTTCTTCCGATGCCGCTTTTTTGTTGGCGATGGTGAGAGATTATTTTCGTTTGCCGTTGAGCGATGACGAGCTTGACAAGGAAGCTGCTTCTCTGGGAGCCGATTGCCCATTTTTCTTGCATAATAAACCTTTATTAGCCAAAGGAATAGGAGATGAGTTCGAGCCGATCGAATTGTCGTTGAAGTCCTATCGAATCGTATTGGTAAAGCCTTCTGTCTCCGTGCCTACATCGGTGGCTTATTCGTTGGTTACTCCGGTATTGCCGGAAGAGCCGGTGAGGGATACCGTTTCCCGTCCGGTCGAGGAGTGGAGAGGTCGATTGATCAATGACTTTGAAGAAAGTGTGTTTGCCCGATTTCCGGAAATAGGAGAGATAAAGGATCGTTTATATGAACAGGGAGCTGTATATGCATCTATGTCCGGTTCGGGTTCTTCGGTATTTGCCCTATTCGATAAAGAAGTCGATCTTGCCGATTGTTATCCGGGGTGTTTTGTTTGGACTGGAATTTGTGAAGTATAGCGTATAAAATCGTTTTTGAAAAAGAGAATGATCGAAGATTGTTACATGACCGGTATTATAGATAAGATAAATTCTTTATATCCGATTTCCGATGATACGATACGGACATTGAAAGAGAGCATGACTTTGTGCCGTTTTCCCAAGAAGTATCAGTTGATAAGGGCGGGCATGTATTGTAAATCGGCTTATTTTATAGGGAAGGGAATGACTCGCTCGTTTTGGTTGGTGAACGGAGAAGAGATAACGACTTCTTTTTCGTATGAGGGCGGAATCGTGTTCAGTATGGACGAACTCTATTATAACAAGATGAGCGAGGAATTTGTGGAGACCCTTGAAGATGTAGTCGTTTATAGAATATCTCTGGATAAATTGCGTCGGCTGTTCGAAACGAATATCGAACTGGCTAATTGGGGGCGGATTATTCATCAAGACGAGTACCGGCGTTTGCATCGCTCCCATAAGGAACGTTTGACTTTATCGGCAAAAGAACGGTATGAGGAGTTCAGGCAGCAATTCCCTCAGGTGAACCAGCGAGCTCAACTTGGGTATATCGCATCGTATTTGGGTATAACACTCTCGACGCTCAGTCGTCTCAGGGGAGCCCGAAAATGACCTTTCGGAGGATTTTTTGACATAGGACAAATTTTAAATTATATAAGTCCTGTAATTTTGCCGTAATATTAATCATCACTAAAATCAAAAATCTAAATTACCAATTCATTATGCAACAAATTTCTTCCGCTGCGTTTTCAGATACCAAACCTCATTATGAGTTGCTTGACGGATTACGTGGTGTAGCTGCGCTTTTGGTCGTGTGGTATCATGTCTTCGAAGGGTATGCTTTTGCCGGTGGTACTCTTATAGAAAGCATCAATCATGGATATTTGGCCGTGGATTTCTTTTTTATTTTATCGGGCTTCGTTATCGGTTATGCTTATGATGATCGTTGGGGAAAGAGCCTGACGGTAAAAAATTTCTTTAAGCGGCGGTTGATTCGTCTTCACCCGATGGTTGTCATGGGTGCAGTTTTAGGTGTGATTACATTTTGTATCCAGGGTAGCGAACAGTGGGACGGGACTCATGTGGCTACGTCGATGGTGATGTGGGCTTTGCTTTTCGCGATGTTTTTCATTCCGGCCTATCCGGGTGCAGGTTATGAGGTTCGGGGTAATGGTGAAATGTTTCCTTTGAACGGTCCCAGTTGGTCATTATTTTTCGAGTATATCGGTAATATTTTGTATGCTTTGTTTATTCGTCGTTTGTCTACTAAGGCGTTAACTGTTTTTGTCGTATTACTGGGAATCTGTCTGGCTTGTTTCGCTATCTTCGATGTATCGGGGTATGGCATGATAGGGGTAGGCTGGACGCTCGATTCGGTGAATTTTGTGGGTGGACTGTTGCGAATGCTTTTCCCGTTTTCTTTGGGACTGTTGTTGTCTCGTAATTTCAAACCGGTGAAAGTGAGAGGGGCATTCTGGATATGCTCTTTCGTATTGTTGGTTTTGTTTTGTGTTCCTTATGTAGAAGGGGGCGAACCTATATGCATGAATGGTCTTTTTGAGGCATTTTGTATAGTCGTGGTATTTCCTGTTCTCATTATATTGGGTGCGTCGGGAAACACGACCGATAAAACATCTACGCGGATATGTAAATTTTTGGGAGATATTTCTTTCCCGCTTTATATCACGCATTACCCGTTTATGTATTTGTTCTATTCTTGGTTGATTGAGAACCAGTATTTTACATTCGAGGAAACGTGGCAAGTAGCCTTGTGTGTTTATGTATGGAATATATTGGTAGCTTATCTTTGTTTGAAACTTTATGACGAGCCGGTGAGACGGTGGTTGAGCAAGAAATTTTTGAAAAAACGCTAGGGATAACCCCGTTAATGGGGTTTATTTGATAGATAGTAAAATTTCCATGCTTAAATTAGTTTTATGAAAATGATAGATTGTAGAAAGTCGTTGATGGTATGCATCGGTTTGTTGATGTGCGGAACCTTTTCGGCGCAGGAATCGGAGTTCGATTTGGCATCGCAGAGATCGGAAGCGCAAGACGTTTTTGCTGTGCCGGGTAAAAAATTGGATCATAAAGGGATAATTATTAACCCTACTCCTCATAAACTGGTTCTCGACCCAACCGGGAGGCTCGATATTTCGGGTGGAGTGTGTCTAAAAGATAAGCATGGAAAATTTTCCGAGGATTTGGATTTTGTCACTTTTAACAAGAAGGGGGTAAAACTCTCCGTCGATTTTGGTTCGAAGGCTTCGGCTAAGTATGGGGTAAAACCCGTTTCGGGTGCATATCGCATGAATATCGGAAAGAATGGTATATTGATCGTCGGTTATGACGAGCGGGGAGCTTTTTACGGTTTGCAGACCCTTCGCCAGTTAGTCGAGAGTCCTGCGACTGTAACGGGCGAATTACCATATGTGGAAATCGACGATTACCCCGATTTGAAATACCGGGGAGTAGTAGAAGGATTTTATGGAACGCCGTGGTCTCATGAGGTGAGAATGTCTTTGATAGATTTCTATGGAAAGTTCAAGATGAATAGTTATTTGTACGGTCCGAAAGACGATCCGTACCACAGTTGTCCGAATTGGAGGCTTCCATATCCCGAAAAAGAGGCCGGAAATATCAAAGAATTGATAGAGGCTTGTAAACGTAATCGGGTCGATTTTGTCTGGGCGATACACCCGGGACAAGATATTAAATGGAACGAGGAGGATTATCAAAACCTCGTTAATAAGTTTAATTTGATGTATGACCTCGGTGTACGGGCTTTCGCCCTCTTTTTCGACGATATATCGGGTGAAGGGACAAATCCGGTGAAACAGACGGAGCTTTTGAATAGATTGACTAAGGATTTTGTGAAGTCCAAAGGCGATGTAGCATATTTAACGGTTTGTCCGACCGATTATTCCAAGCTTTGGGCAAACCCCACACCGCAAGGAAGTCTTGCTATTTATGGAGAAACTCTTGATCCGTCGATAGAAGTGTTTTGGACAGGAGACGTAGTATGCAGCGACTTAACACCGGAGACTTTGGATTGGGTTAATTCCAGAATTAAGCGGCCGGCATATTTTTGGTGGAATTATCCGGTTACCGACTATGTGCGCAATATTATTTTGCAAGGACCTGTTTATGGCTTGAATACTTCGTTGGATTCTAATGATCTTTGCGGAATAGCAAGTAATCCGATGGAACATGGAGAGGCTTCGAAATTGGCTTTATACGGGGTTGCCGATTATACTTGGAATATAGCGGCTTATAATCCTATCGATAATTGGGAGAGAGGACTCGGCGAATTGATGCCGAAAGCAAGGGAGGCCTATCGGACATTCGCTATTCATTCCTGCGATACGGAGACCGGTTATCGCCGCGATGAATCGTGGGAAACCAAGACTTTCAGAATCGGTGATTGGAATGAAACGGAGGCTCAGGCTCTTTGGGCAGAATTCGATAAGGTAGAGAAAGCTCCTGCCGAAATAGAAAAAGGTTGCACCAATAAAGGTTTGATAAGTGAGTTGACTCCGTGGCTCCAAGAATTCGGAAAGTTGGGTACGAGAGGAAAACGGGCTTTGGAACTTGCCCGTGTTTATCGTGACGGTAAAGATGATGCCGATTTTTGGAATAAGTATATTCGGAACTTGATGAGTAAGAAGGATCGAGAAGATTATGAGGCTCATAAAAGCGGGACCATGAAACTGCAACCATTTTATGAAAATGCTATGGACGATATGGCATACGGCTTCTTAACTCGGTTGTCGGGCGAGACTCCTATCTGTTATAGGGGTATAGGTTCGTTCCATAATGCGAAAACCACGTTGAGCAAGTTAATGTTTGATCACGATACTACGACTTATTATACATCGGGAATCGCTCAAAAAGCCGGCGATTGGATCGGGGTTGATTTGGGAAGTGTCAAAGATGTGACCGAAGTTTCTATTTTGCAGGGGCGTAATTCTGTGGACGATGTCGATTATTTCGACCATGCCGTAGTGGAATATTCGATTGATGGTAAAGCATGGACTCCGTTGACGGAAGAGTTGAATAAACAGTATATCGTTCGTTGGAACGGGGAGCCTGTAAAGGCCAGATATGTCCGATTGAAAAGACTCGAATCTACTCGCACGAATTACGCATCGGTTCGTTCATTCGAAGTGAATCCTCCCAGAGTGGAACATTTGGGTTTCAGCTTAAAGTCCGACGATGTACAGCAAGCTCTTTATGCGTTTGATCAGCAAATAGGTACAAGTTATCGAAATAATGGAACTTTTTCTTTCGGGGTCGCTCCTCGGACCGAGGGATATACTTTGTTGGTGAATGAATTGCCGGAGGCGGGGAATGGAGCCCCTGTCGTGCATTTGAGACAGTTTAGGCCCGATGGTTCGTTGGCGGTTGAGTCGGTTATCGATTCGTCGTTTTTTAAGGTCGAGTTGGCCGAGGGAGTTTCCGAAGTACAAATAGAAGGGCCAGTGGAGATATTCGAGATAGTGCCGAAGTTTGATTAGTGTCGGATTTTTACGTTTAAAGAACAATTATTATTTTTGAACAGGATATAAAAAGAGCAGGTTTGCCCTGCTCTTTTTCTTTTGGAGAAAGGGAATTGCTTTTTTGCAGGTAATGGATAGAAATGAAAACATTGGGAAGGTGGCAGTGCACTCTGACAAAAGTGCAGTTTGGGCTTGTTTGGCAGTGTTTTTGATACTATAATGGTGCTCATTGGTAATGATGATATGAGCGTGATGAAAATGAAAATGTAACAAAAGAAAAATTATAAATATGGCCGAAAAGAAAGAATGCGAGAAATCGCAAAATATTGTAGATGAGGCTTCTGAAAAGGAGAAGAAAGAGTCGTTGAACCAAGAACCCGAAGTTTCGGAAGAAACAGGTTCCGAGGAGGGCGGTGAAGAAGGCGAGGCTGATGAGGCTGCCAGATTGTCAGCCGAATTGGAAACTTTGAAGGCGACTATCGAGAAAATGCAGAAGGATTATTTGCTATTGATGGCCGAGTTCGATAATTTCAGGAAACGGACGTTGCGTGAGAAATCGGAGTTGATCAAGAATGGCGGTGAGAATTGCATGAAAGCTATTCTGCCGGTTATCGACGATTTTGAACTCGGATTGGCAGCTGTGGAAGAAAGTAATGATTTAGCGGCTGTGAAAGAGGGAATGAGCTTGATATATAATAAATTCAAAAGCTATCTAGAACAAAACGGCGTAAAGGAGATTCCTACGGAGGGAGCGGATTTCGATACAGAATATCACGAGGCTGTGACGATGTTCCCGGCTTCGGATCCGGCTCAAAAAGGTAAAGTGATAGATACCGTGCAAAAGGGATATACGCTCAATGACAAAGTTATTCGCTTTGCCAAAGTCGTGGTAGGGGAATAAATTATAGGACAGGGAGCAATGGAAAAAAGAGATTATTATGAAGTGCTGGGTGTCGCTAAAAATGCGACGGCCGAGGAGATAAAAAAGGCATACCGTAAAAAAGCTATCCAATATCACCCGGATAAGAACCCCGGAAACAAAGAGGCTGAGGAAAAGTTTAAAGAGGCTGCCGAAGCGTATGAAGTATTGAGTGATGCGGATAAGCGGGCTCGTTACGACCAGTTCGGGCATCAAGGGTTAGGTGGTGCTGCCGGTGGCGGTTTCAGTGGCGGCGGTATGTCTATGGAGGATATTTTCTCGCATTTCGGCGATATTTTCGGTGGTGGATTCGGCGGATTCGAAGGCTTCGGGGGCGGCTCACGAGGGGGACGTCGTCATGTCAATAAAGGTTCGGATTTACGAGTAAAGGTGAAACTGACATTGAAAGAGATCGCTACCGGTGTCGAGAAAAAAATAAAGGTTCCTAAGTATGTGAGCTGTTCTCATTGTAACGGTACGGGTGCAGAGAACGGTACGGCTTATACGACGTGTTCGAAATGTAACGGGTCGGGAGTAGTGACACGGGTACAACAGACTTTTCTCGGAGCTATGCAATCGACGACGACGTGTCCCGACTGCGGTGGAGAGGGTCGTATTATTACGAAGAAGTGTCCGCATTGTGCCGGGGAAGGTATCGTACGTGAAGAAGAGGTAATCACGTTGAATATTCCGGCCGGGGTATCCGAAGGTATGCAACTCTCTATGGCGGGCAAAGGGAATGCTGCTCGTCATGGCGGTGTGGATGGTGATTTGTTGATTTTAATCGAAGAGGAACCGCATCCCGATTTACTGCGCGACGAGAACGATTTGATATATAATTTGCTGCTCGATTTGCCGACTGCCGTATTGGGTGGTTCTATCGAAGTTCCTACTCTCGATGGTAAGGCTCGTATAAAAGTGGATCCCGGTACTCAACCCGGAAAAATATTCCGGCTTAGGGGAAAAGGATTGCCTTCGGTCAATCGTTATGGAGTAGGTGACTTGATTGTAAATGTATCGGTTTACATTCCAGAAAACCTCAATGCCAGCGAAAAGAAGCATTTCGAGGATTTGAAAACTGCACCCAATATACAGCCTACACTCACAGCTAAACAGCGAATATTCAGTAAATTGCGTCATATGTTTGAGTGAAAACGACGATGATATAAAATGAAAGCACCGTATATCAATAATATACGGTGCTTTCATTTTATATTGGGGAATAGTTCTTTACATTCCTTGTATAACGTAATAGGTGTAGATTAAAAAAATGATTCCTACCGATAACCCGATGAATGACCATCGGGTGAATAATTTGTCTTTGCCTATAATTCCATAACATAATCCGATTATGGAGCATAGGGTAATGCCTATCGGAAAAATGAAAAACCCTATTGTGATGAATCCTATGAGCATGATAATGCCCATTATGATTAGTATTTTACTCCTCGTTATTTCCATTTTTGTAAAATTTGAATGTTTCCTCTGTGATTTCGTAATCTAAGTTGAGGAGTATGGAGTCTTTTTCGCGGGGAGAGAGCGTAGAATCTTCTTCCCAGCCGTACTCCTTAGCCAATTCTCGAATAGCTTTTATTTTTTCTTGATCTGAATTGAATACCCGTTTCTTCTTGTGTAACTTAGCTTCTACATATTTCCGGAGGGTTTCTTGTGCTCTGAATTGTTCGCCTCGGGTATAGTCGAATGACTTTAAGCTATCGATGTCTTGCAGTTCGTCATATAGCGTTAATGTCCAAAATAGGTTTTTGTCGGGCAATCGGGTGATGATACAGGGAATGATTTTTTTCCCCATGTTTAGCAATTGCGGAAATTGTTCCAATTTTTTCGCATCATTCGTGTTGCTGCTGAGGTGAGTTATCGGGTTGGTGTTGTAATTGTTTACCCATGCGTTGAAAAGACTGTCGAATTTTTCTAAGTCATCTCCTGTTAAAATCGTATCGGTATCACAGTCAGCAACGATAATTTCGGTAGATCCGTTAGCCCCGCCGATAACAGAAGCGGATTTCCCGGAACAACCGATGGTTAAAAGATAAAGTAGAATGATGTATGTGAAAGGGCGTTTCATGTTTCTTATTTTTGAACCGCGGAATTGTAAATGATTCTTGCGATATCGGCGATAATTTGTGCATTGGTTTGGTCGCTCTCACGAGAGTCTTTGATGAAAATAGCGAGAAAGCATAATTTTCCGTTCGGGAGATAGATTACGCCGGTATCGTTGTCGCCGATTTTTGTTCCGTCGTCCAAACGGTCGGAGCTGCCTGTTTTGTGTCCTAAGACAATATTATCGGGCAATCCGGCTTTTATTTTATCTTTTCCGGTAGAAGTTTCTATCAAAATATTTTTTAGAAATTCGGTATGTGTTTCATTCAGTATCGGTTCGTTGTAGAGTTTTTCCAATAGTTGAAGTGTAGACGAAGGTGTGCTCCAATTGTTATAGCAATTGGATATGCGAGAGTGCATGGTTTCTTCGGTTTCGGTGAGATTGTAGTTTGTGATACCTAATTTGTCGATTCGGTCTTTCACGATATCGATACCGCCGAGATAGTCTATGAGAATGTCGCAAGCGTTGTTGTCGCTTTGAGAAACGGCATAGCGCATGAGGTCGGCGTAAGAAAGATAAAAGTTTCTTTCGGGGTATAATTCTCTTAGTGGGCTATAAGTGTCTTTGTGTATTTGAGACGATTCGATGAAGCGTAAAGAGTCCAGAGCGATACATTCGTTTTCCATTTTTTGAAGAGCTGCTATGGCAACATGGAGTTTAAAAACACTCATTAGCGGATACCGATGTTCGTCGTTAAACGTAAATAATTGTCCGTCGATCGAGAATGCTACGCCGACCGTTGCATTTTTCCCTTGTATGGCCTGACGAATCTTTTGTCCGACGGTCGATTGTTTTTCCAAGCTAATAGCAGCGATAGGGTGTAGTCCTATCCATGAAAACAGAAAACAGAATAGAATTATTTTATTCTTGGGCATGATGTTTTGCTTGTTTTAAGTTGAGTAAAGATATAATAAATTTAATCATGTATGCCCGGCTTTATTTAATTTAACAGGGAGATAGGGTATCGGTGCGTGTTTATCGGAATATCTTGTTCGGGAGTATTTTTCATTCGATGTTGAAGAATCAGAGGTTAATAATGGAGATTATATTGTTATCCTTATTATAATTTTAAATAAATATATTGTATTAAGAAAATTTTTGTGTGTTTATTTATCTGAATATAAATAAAATAAAGATTAATAAACGTGGTTTTATTTTTCGTTTGTTCAAAAAAAATAGAAAAAAATTACGAATCTCACTAGGGATATAGTTCGATTTAGGGTTAATATTATTGATACGGTATGTAAAAATGTTTCGTGAGATTTATTTACGCAAGGTATACGAGAGAGGAATGTTTAAATAGTATTATTTATGTTAAATATTAAATGGTTAAATCTAAAAGCATGAAAAAAAATCAGAAGTGTAAAATTGGGCTTTTGGCGTTTTCTTTGTCTTTTTTTGTTCCGTTTTTTGCTAATGCAATAGATCAAGGGGCAGGAAAGGTTACTGCAAATGTAACCCAGCCAAGCAAGCGTACTATTAAAGGAGTGGTTTCCGATGTTTCGGGAGAACCACTAATCGGTGTGAGTGTATTAGTGAAGGGAACTTCGATAGGAGCTTCTACTAATATAGACGGTGTTTACTCGGTAGAGGTCCCGAATAATAATGCCGTGCTCGAATTCAGTTATGTCGGGTATCAAAAGGCGACTTTGTCGTTGGCGAATGCTTCCTCATACGATGTCGTTATGCATGAGGAGACACGGGTTTTACAAGAAGTCGTAGTAACGGCGATGGGTATATCGCGGGAATCCAAAACGCTTACCTATGCTACCCAGACTATTAAGAACGAGGAAGTGACCCGTATCAAGGATAATAACTTCATTAACTCGCTGCAAGGAAAGAGTGCTGGTCTTACTATCGTTCCCAATAATTCGGGAGCGGGCGGTGGAGCTTCTAAAATTGTGCTTCGCGGTTCCACTTCTATTCTCGGAACCAATCAGCCGTTGATCGTTGTCGACGGTGTACCTATGCAAGACGGTATGGGTACGCAGGCGACCGATAATATGATACTCGGCGGCGGACGTAGCGGCGATGACCTCTTGTCGACGATCAACCCCGAAGATATCGATAACATGACGATTTTGAAAGGCCCGAATGCCGCAGCTCTTTACGGTAGCGCAGCCAATAACGGTGTGATCGTTATCACGACCAAATCGGGTGCTTCGGGTTCTGTCAAGGTGAATGTGTCGAGCACCACGTCGATCGAGACGATAGCCATGTATCCTCGTACCCAACAGATTTATGGTATCAGTGGCGGAGACCAATGGTCGGCGTGGGGTCCTAAGATCGGTACTCGTTCGGCCGACGAGGTGGCTTCTGCCCCGTATCTGATGAATTCTGCACGCAATGCCGTAAAAGACTTTTTCAACAAAGGCGTGACTACGACCAACGGCGTTACGTTGAGTGGCGGTACGGAAAACTTCCGAACTTATTTTTCTTATAATAATACCTATCAAACGGGATTGATACCGAACAATAAGTTTACCCGTAATAACGTGATGTTCAAGGAATCTTTCTCGTTGTTCGACAAGCGTATCAATATCAACACGAGCCTTAACTGGATACATCAGAAGACCGATAACGCTCCTGTTGTGGGTAAGGCATTGAGCGCTCTCTATGCTTTGTACCGTACTCCGGCCGATATCGATATGCGTTATTTCAAGCATAACTATAAACACCTCGGTACGGTGGCCGACAATATCGTGAGCGATCCGGAGAAAGGTAATCCCAAATTGATTGGACAACCGGTTCAAACTTGGTACTGGTATGACCAATATCTAAACAACCCCTACTGGGTGGCCAACATGTATAACGATTATTTGAAGCGCGACCGTTTGTTGGCAAATATTACTTTGGATGCCAAGATTTGGCAAAATATTAAATATCAGACGCGTTTCAATGTCGATTATGTGACTCAGAATAATCTGAACGAGGAGTATGCCGGTATGAACCGGGTAGGCTTCGATTATGTAGGTGGTAAATATTACAATGGAGATTCTCGCTCGAGCGACATTTATAATGACCACATGCTCACTTGGAACGACCGTTTCAATGATAAAATCGATGTGAATGTGGCTGTGGGAACCAGCTTTTCACGTCATTACGATCGTAACACGAGCATCACTACGGCGATAGATACTTGCGGTGTGCCCAATGCTTTCGTTCCTCAGAATAATAAACACAGCCGTCCCAACAACCCTAACGGAAGTGCTACATCGGCTTCGGACAGTTGGAATAACAAGGATTGGAGCACGGCACTCTTCGCTACGGCTTCGGTCGGATTATTCGATAAAGTTTACCTCGACGGTAGTTATCGTTTGGAGTGGGCACAGTCGTTCCAACAGTTCACGCAAGGGAGCGGATATAAATCGTTCGATTACTATTCGGCCGGTGTGAATGTGCTCATCGACAAGTTTTTGCCTCGCCGGGATTGGCTCAATCAGTTGAAATGGCGCGGTAGTTGGTCGGTGGTAGGTAACCCCATTCCCAACACCTTGTTCGCCCGTCAGAGCTACGATTTCTCCAACGGTACGATCAGTACTCGTCCTCCTTTGTTCGACGATCCTCAACCGGAGACGACCACTTCGTTCGAGACCGGTTTGGACGTTTGGATGTTCGAAAACAAATTCAACTTCGACCTTACTTATTACAATTCGACGTTACGTAACCAGTTCTTGTATGTCACCACTGCCAATGGCGAATCGAAGCCGGTCAACACAGGTAAGATACGCAACTATGGTTTGGAATTCCAAGCATCTTATCGCTGGAACATCAATAAGGATTGGAGATGGCAGACTGGATTCAATATCGCATGGAATGACAACCGTATCCTCGAAACTTACAAAACCGAGAGCGGCGCTCCCTACGAAGTGCAAATGGGTCCCAACGCTTTCAAGATTAAATACGTAGAAGGCGGACGCTATGGCGATATTTATGTCAACTCTTTCGCCCGCGATGAAAACGGCCATATCAAAATCAATGATGCCGGTAATTACGAGAATGCCGTTCCCGTGATGGCTTCCGGTAAATACGAGACCAAAGTGGGCAATATGACTTCGCCTGTCACTCTCGGTTGGAACAATACATTTACTTGGAAAAACTTCACGCTCTATTTCTTGATAGACGGCCGTATCGGCGGTAAGGTGATGTCATTGACCGAGGCTGATCTCGACCTGTACGGCCTTTCCGAACGTTCTGCACAAGACCGCTTGAACGGAGAACGGGTTATGCAAAACGGAAAGGAATATATTCTCAAACCTCTACCTGACGGATCGGGGAACAAAGTTTCGGTCGAGAACTACTATACGACCATCGGTGCTCTTCCCATGGAAGACCATGTATATAATGCCACCAGCTTGCGCATGCGTGACATCTCGTTGAGCTACGACATGCCCAATTTGTTCGGTAAGAATCAAGGTATGACCGCTCAGTTCTCGGTGAAGAATGCGTTCTTTATCTATAAAGATTCTCCCGTGGATCCCGACATCTCGGTATCGGCCGCCAACGGTTACTCCGGTATCGACTGTTATTCTTTGCCTACGACGCGTAGTTTTGCGTTAACATTGAAATTCAATTTCTAATGAAGAACGATTTAATATAAATAGTCATCAATATGAGAAAAACAATATATTCGATCGGATTCCTCGTTATCGAATCCGTGTTTTCAGTAGGTTTGTTCACTTCTTGCGGCGACCAGTTTCAGGAGGAGTATCCGTGGTTGATCGGTAAGCAGGAGGAGATGGACAACAATAACGAAGAGGGGGCGGGAGCTACCGATATTACTGTTCTCGAGAAGGAGCTGAAAGGAGCTATTCCGTTCATGATCAACTATTCGCACGAACCTAACGGATCGTGGGCGCCTCACAAATATCAATATTACAGGGCGAACAGTATTGACAACTATGCAGGATACTGGACGACTACCAAGAGTACTTTTGCTTTCGGTGGTCCGTTGCCTACGCTTTATACTTTCCCCAACGATTATTTGGGGGGCCCTATGGATAACCAGATTTTCACACAGTCTTACAATGCCATTCACCACGCTACCGAATTGGGTAAACCCGAATGGCGTGCTGTGGCGTTGATTATCCAAGCCTATCAAGGCCACGAAATCGTCGACTTCTATGGCGCGGCTCCTTTTAGCGACTGGCGTAATTTGAAACGTACTCCGCCGTTGACCTATGAAAAGGGCGAGGACATTTACAATTTGATTTTCGACGATCTCGACGAGGCTATACGCATATTGAAAGAGCGTCAGCCGTCCCGCGAGGAGTTCGCCAAGATCGAGGATTTGACTATCAAGACGCTCTCTAATGGAGATTGGCGCATGTGGGTGAAGTTTGCCAACTGTATTAAAATGCGTATGGCCATGAACATGGTGAAAATCAATCCGGGTACGGCTCAGTCCAAATTTGAACAAGCTGTCACCGACGAAATCGGTGTCCTCACCGACACCGATGCGAAGGATATAGCCTATTATCAGGAGCAAAACGCTTGTGCTTTGTGGCGTATCGGTAACGAGTGGCACGATATTCGTTTGGGCGCTTCGTTTGAAAATATTCTCAAACGTTACAATCACCCGCTGCTTACCCGCTGGTTCGATACCAATGCATATCCTATTAAAGAGAAGTCTACGGGTATACAGGCTCCCATCGATGTTTACGGAGTGCGTACGGGTATCAGCATGCGTAACAGCAATACCACAGGCAAGGACAAAGGCGGTTATGGCCCATTCTCGACTTTATCGGGCGAATTCAAATATATGCATCAATCTTTCTTCAAACGCACCGAGAGTATCTTCTTGTTGGCCGAGGCTGCTTTGAGAGGCTGGAATGCGCTTGGCCGTGACGCTCAGAGTTGGTATGAGGCCGGTATCCGTCTTTGTTTCCAAGAGAATGGGATCACCGACGGAACCGTCATCGACGAATATCTTGCCCAGACTGCGGCGAAAGATATCGATTATGTCGATCCGTATAACAACGAGAACAACATAGCCGGTCGTGTGAAAGTGGGTGTGAAATGGGATGCGAGCGACTCGAAGGAGGTGATGCTGGAAAAAATCATCACTCAGAAATATATCGCCAACTTCCCCATGAGCGCCGAGGCATGGACCACGTTCCGCCGCACGGGATATCCCCGTATCTTCCCGGTCGATGTGAACAACATGAAAGACCAAGGCGTCGACACCGAGTTGCAATTACGTCGTATTCCCATCGAGGAGACAGCCAACAATACGTTGGAGATCGCTTCACTCGTACAGGCTCTCGGGCAACCCAACACCGGCGCTTCGCGTGTTTTCTGGGATAAACAGACCGAAACCCGAGGCGAGCAAAGCCCCGATAACGAATTTACATTGGTAATTCCGGTAAACTTTTAATCTATAAAACATTTGAAACATGAAACGATATAGCTTTATATTCTTTTTGGCGAGCTTCCTCGGTGTGACTTCGTTCACCGCATGTGAAGAGGAAGCTACGCTCGACGGTGCGACCGAGGTGTATATTACCATCGATCCCATGGACATTAATTTGAAATTGGGCGATACGGTGAGGATTTCGGCGACGGTTACCAATGTGAGTGGGAAAGTGATCGAGACTCCTGTCTCTTGGTCGATAGAAGACCAGACGGTTGCTGCCTTGCTGGGTGATACCGCTGTGGTGGCTTTGGATGGCGGTCAGGAAAAAGAGACCCGGCTCAAAGCCATGTTGGAGAACGGCAAATATGCCCTTACTACCGTTACCGTGTCGCGCAATTTGCCCGACGGTGTGATGTGTATTCCCAACGACAGCACTTTCACCGAAATGACTTCGAAACGTAGTTACAATACGGCCCACGATTCGGTGCTGTTCTCTGTTTCTCCCAAAGAACTTCTTTATGATTATGATCCGGTTCCTACTCTCGAAGGGCTAACCGCTTTCGAGCCGGTGATGACGGTCGACACCGTGAGAGGTCTCGTAGCCGTGCACTATGCAGCTCCCCGTGCCTCGGGGAAGGGAAAAGTCACCCTTTCCATTGGTGATGCTTCCACGGCCAAGTCGGCATCTTGCGATATCATGTTGGCTCCCCAGTTGTTGGCTACTTTCTATGGCAAAGGTTTCGAAAATATGCCCTATATAAATACCCGTCCCAGTAAGGAGGTATTGTCGATGTACTTTGCCTATACGTACGAGGCCGAAATGGACATCAATTCGGAAGATACCGTGCGTATCGCCATGAACGTGCAGTCGGGCGCCAAAGAGGATATCGAGGCGGGCTACGATGCCTATCGTTGGGAAGTCGTTTCGAGTAATGGGGTATTGATTACGGGCAAGACCGAGGAATATGTGAAAGGCGAGGGATTCGATGCCGTGCTTGCGTTGCGCTCGGGTTCGGAGGAAGGCGAAGCCGAATTCCATTGTATTACTCCCGACACAGTGTTCGTAGCGACGTTCCGTGTGCAGGACTTTAAGACTCGTTATCCGGTGGAGGAAATTACGGTCGACCACGATCCGATTTCCATGCCTGTGGGAAGTGTGTTGAGACTTACGACGGGAGTGATTCCCGCTTCGTCTTATGCTTATCACAAGCCGGTAGTCAAGGCAGTCGATCCTTCCAAAGTTCAAGTGGGTGAATATAACGGTAATGTCATAGAGCTGAGGGGACTCGCATTGGGCGAGACCGAGCTGGTTCTTACGGCCAACGGCAAGGAAAAAAGGGTTCCGGTGAGTGTCACCGAGGGTATCTTGTCTGTTTTGTGGAAATCGGGTAATGCGCGTACTCTTTTCGAGGGACAGACTGTGCAATGGGGTATCGATGCCAAAACTTTGTCGGGAGGAGAGAATCCTTATGACGTGACTTGGACTTCATCTGCTACCGATGTGCTCACTGCCGAGCAAACCGGCGACGATAACACACAGGGGACGATTACGGGTATTAAGGCCGGTAAGGCAGACGTTATTGCCGAGGTGGCTGGCGTATCGTCCGAGAAGGCCGAGGTGAAAGTGATCGCTCTACCTGTCGATTTGGAATTGAACGCCTCCAACACCGTGAAAGAAAACTCGGTGGTTTATGACGAGGGCGGCGATTTGGTAGTGTTCATTTCGCCCACATCGGGTTATGGGCAAATCATGCTTACGTTGACCGATGCCTATAAGGGTGGCGGTTATGCAGGACATTACGATATTCCTGTCGGTACGGTAGTCGATATAGACGGAGCTCGGGCCGAGGTGACGGGCAGCATGGATATCTCGGGCAGCGGCGACGAGACAACCGTTTCGTTCTCGATTACGGGTAATGTGGGAAGTCGCACTCTCTCTATCGAAGCCGATAGTGTTCCCGTGGTGTTGTAAAAAAAGAGTCGTTTCGGGATAGGAGGCCGCTAAAACGCCTCCTGTCCGCGGAACTTGAAGATAGAAAAAACTTTTTGAGAATAATTCAAATTTTTATTAACCAAAAAAAATTTTCCATGAAAAAAAATCTATTTTTATTATCTGGAATTTTAGTTCTTTCATTTTCTTCGCAAGCACAAGAATTGAAAGAAGATTACATGACGTGGCCGGAGAGTTCGAAACTCGGTCAGTATGTTAGTAGTTGGGTTCCCGGCGAAGATTTGTTCGAGGACGAGAATTTTTATGTTTCCCGTGTGAAACCCAAAGAACGTTTTCGCAATGCGGCCACGCAGATCGACGAGACGCTCACCGAGGCCAACGACAGAAAACTCGTTTTCTGGGTTCCGGTAGGAAATGCCAGCAATGGTAACACCAATGCGCGTCCTAACGGTAAGTTCGATTCCGAGGCTTTCAGTACTTGGTCATACGTTACTCATTACGGAGACTGGACGGCTCCACACGGGTGGGTCCCCGGTGGATTCGCCGATGTCGCCCATAAAAATGGTGTAGGTGTTTCGGGTGTGGCTTCCGTTCCTTGGGGAGGTATAAGTTCAGAGTGGTCCTCTGGTTTTTCCACGTTGGTGGGCATAGAGGCAGAGAAAGTGGCTAAATTCCTCCATTATCATGGTGTGGACGGTTTAGGCTATAACTCGGAGTTCAGTACAGGTTCTTCTTTTATTTTGTCGGGATTGCGTGCATTGCACGAGACAGTTCACAAATACCTTACGGAAAAAGGTAACCCGGTGGTCGAGAACTTCTGGTACGATGGAACCAACGATAATGGGCAGATTACTTTCGATAGTGGTCTCGGTAATCATAACAACGATACCTTCGGCGATGGCGAGCATATCCGCACCTCGCTTTTTCTCAATTACAATTGGCATGGAGTATTGGGAGGGTTGACCCAATCTACTGTAGATACCTATGCCCTCGGTCGCAGTTCGCTCGATCTTTATGCCGGCTTCAACATGCAGGGCGGTGATCCTTCTACGTGGAGAACTCTCAAAGACTATAATCTCTCTATCGGTCTGTGGGGCGCTCACGATTATAATATGTTGTGGGCCGACCGTGCTAATAACGGTAGTACAGATGTAGCCAAGCAAACATATTATCAACATCTGATCGAGCAGTTCTTTACCAACGGTAACCGCAATCCCATCGATAAAATCGAGGTTTACAATCGCGGTAACCATCACCCCGATGACAAGTGGTTCGGTATGTCGGCTTTCATGACGGCACGCAGTTCGCTCAAATGGGATCTTTCCGAGGAACCGTTTATTTCTTATTTCAATTTGGGTAACGGTCGTTTCTTGAACTGGATGGGCGAACGTCAGAACGATAACGAATGGTACAATATCGGTGTACAGGACTATTTGCCTACTTGGCGTTGGTGGTTTGCATCCGATTTCATGGGTAAAACGGCCGACAAGGTAGTGGAAAATGGCTTGGAGGCCAAGTTTACTTACGACGATGCCTATGTAGGCGGTTCGTGTCTGCGCCTCTTCGGTTCTGTGGACAATGAGTATTTGCATTTGTTCAAGACCGAGTTCGCTTTGTCCGCAGCCGATGTGATTACGGTTCGTTACAAATTGGTAGGCGGTCAGGCCGATGTTAATTTGGCACTTTCTGCCAAAGGCGACGAGCAAACGATTTTGCGCGAGAGCGGTTTCAAGGTATTGACTGTCGCCGATGAGGCCGACGATGAAGTGTGGGTGGAAAAGACGTTTAAAGTGAGTGGATCTTTGGCTATGTTGGCCGGTAAGGAAATCGCTATGGTTGCCCTCCATTTCGAAAATGCCGAGAACCTCGACTTATACCTCGGTGAATTTTCTATCACCCGCGGTGCTATGCCTACACCGGCGGCTCCCGAGATTAAGATTGCCAAAGTTCTTGCATCTCACTACAAAGGTGTAGATGGTAAGGTGATATTTAACATGGATAACGACAAATTGCCGGGCGAGCCGGTTTATAACCTCGACGTGAATGCTTCGATGTTCAAACTGTACGCTCAACAAAAAGGCGGTGAGCCTCAATTCATGGGTATCACTACTTCTTGGGCCGGTATGTATTTCTCTGTTCCTACCGATTTGCAGGGCGAACAGGAGATTCGTTTCGGTGTCGCAGCCGTTTCGGTCGATATGAAGTCCGATTCCGAGATCGCATGGAGCGATTATATGAGTATGGGTGAGTATACGGTTACCGACGATATACAGATAAATAAAACTACCATCAAGCCGGGCGAGAGCTTCGAAATTTCGTATGTCGATCCCCGTCACGCCGCTGCCGACTGGAAATTGCTCAACAGTACCGGTGAGGTCGTAAAAGAGGCAAGTAATACGACTGTATTTACCGTATCGGAAGGTATTGAAGAAATAGGCGGTTATGATCTGCAAGTCATTTGCGACGGCGAAACGACCACTTATGGTTACTATGTGCAGATTACCAGCGAAGCCGTGGGTGCGTTGCCCGAGATTCAATCGCTGACTATCGGCGGGGAAGCTGTGGCAGAAGATGAAGTGAAGATCGACGTGGACGAGGCGCTGACGTTGGGCTATACCGGAAGGAAAGCCAATGGAGCTTCTTCGCGCGGTATCGAGATCAATGAAGGCTGGGTAGGCGGAAGAATGTCCGATTTGTCTATCGGTGACGGTCAAACGTTCTCCGTGTCGGCTTGGGTTCGTTTCACTTCGATACCCGAAGGGTCTTGTTTCTTCAGTGTGGAAAATCGCGCATCGAGTGCATGGCCGGTGAATAACTGGGGCTGGATGTGGTCTGACTTGTCATCTACGGGTAAACTGAACAGTTATACCTTCCGGACCGCTACGTACAATGGCGCTCCCGAGTTGAAATATACGTTCCCCAACGCAGTCGTAACACCCAATGCATGGAATCACGTGGTATTGACATTCGAGTATAACGACCAGTCGCAATTCCGCTCCAAATTTTATCTGAACGGTGTGCTCCAAGAGTCAACGTGGGTTTTAGATGGAGCTTCGGGTACGACCGAAACATGGGCTAATGTGAATTATTCTATCACGACTTCAGATTGGTTCTGTTTTGCCGGAGGCCGTGGATCGGAACCTGTTTTCAATAATGGTATTATCGACGATCTGTTGGTTTGGAACGGAGCCATGACTCCCGAGCAAGTGCAAAACGTGAAGAACGGTCTGGATGCCAACAGCCTTCCCCAAGAAGTGAGGGCTTACTGGGATTTCGAAACCGATGCCGATGAAGACCACTACTTTGCAGCCAAAGGTTCGGTTGCAGGGGCTAAAGCCTGTTCGTTCAAGACGGAAGCTCTTGGTAGTGAAGGCGCCGGTCGTCAAGTCGCTCAGAATCCTCTGTATATCTCAGGTTGTCCGTTTGTGCCGGGATCCACTTTCAAGGTAGAGACTCGTCCGACTTGGACAGCCAAACGCGGTGTCCTCAGCGAATCGACCGGTACCGACCTCGAAGGTTCCACGAAACTGACTTATAGCAAACCGGGCGATTATACGGTTACTCTGACTCTTGAAAATACGCTCGGGGCCGATACCAAGAGCTATCCTGTATTCAAAGTAGGCGATGTAGACGGTGTAGAAGAGAGCATGGCCGGTGAGTTGCGCACGTATACCGTAGAGGGTATTCTCTTTGTAGAATTTGCCGAGGACGGAGACTACCAAGTGGGCGTGTACAATGCCTCGGGAATGCTTGTCGCACAGAAAGATGCCGCTGTCGTAGCCGGTCAAAACATGAGCATCTCTCTCGGAGCCAAAGGCGTTTATGTGGTGAAGGTGATGAAAGAGGGCAAGGTGGTTCGTACGGTCAAAGTGTTGAATCGATGATGTAATCTCTCACTTTCTTTTTAAGAGGGTGATCTCAATAGCGGACCGAGCCCTATCATTTAGGGTTCGGTCCTTTTAACAAATTTTTAATCGGTAGAAAATTTATTTTTTTTGCGATTATTTTTAATATTAATATATCATGAAAAAGAGTTATTCGATTTTTTTATCTATACTGTTTTGTTTTTTGTTTTGTAGTTTGAGCGCACAGGATGCGCAGTTGAATGCGGCGAGTCGTAAAGTGATTATCGAGGCTCCGGCAGAGCCCGGTACTCATTTGGAGGTGGCTTATAGGCCTGCGGGTTCTTTTTTCCCGAGTTATGTGCAGTCGGGGCAGCAAGTAGACGTGGGTACTACGCTTATCATCGATGCTTATTCTGATAATCCGACCAAATTGCCGTTGGTTGCCGTACGGGTGAACGGGGAAGAAATCGAAAAATCGGGATCGGGATATACGTATGTTATACCCGAAGGCGAAGGGGATATTGTGATTTCTGCGGAATTCGGTCTTCTTTACCAAGTAGATTTCTCTTATTCCTTGAACGGGCGCATAGAACTTTATGCGGCGGGTTCGGAAGAGCCGTTGACGACGGGAACTCGTGTGAACGGGAATGTGGAGATAACGGTGAAAGTTATTCCGGACAGCGGATGCGATTTGCTTTCTCTCGTCGTGAACGATGAAAATGTAACCGGCCAACTCGCGAACAATGAGTATAAGTTCGTATTGAAGAAAAACACTTCGATTACGGCGTCCTTCCAGAAAGCCTATCGTCTGACGGTGGAACCGTTCGAGCACGGTAGTATGCGGGTGGCTATTTCTGATAAAGGAGATTTGAGCGATGTACCGTCGGACGGTAAGATTTTTGATGGGCAAACGCTTATCTTGTGGTGGCCGACAGTCGAAGAAGGGTATGAAGTAGGTTCCGTATTGATGAACGGGACAGATATAACGGAGCAGTTTTTCTTAGGAACGTATAACCATGTGGTGAAGGGCGATGTGAACGTTACCGTGACGATCCGAAAAAAAACGTATGGATTGACGGTTAAGGATTTCGTGGGAGGTACGATAAAAGCGGAATTCGAAGATGAGGGGGTAGTGACCGATGTGTCGGCCGGTGGCAGAGTACCGGAAAATGCGACCTTGAAAATTTATGAACCGGTACTTGATGAAGGATACGAATTGGTTTATGTGTCGCTGAACGGATCGGATATTAAGGATCAGTTTAAAGATGGTATCTATTCGCTGACGATGAAAGAAGATGTGATGCTTGTTGTAAAAGCCAAAGAAATCGATAAAATGTTCAAACTAACTATCGATGAAATCGAGGGTGGCAGCATAGATGTACAAGTGTATGTCGGTGGAGATTTGGCCGATGTCCCGGCCGATGGGAACATCAAGAACGGAACCATGCTGATGATTTCCGAACCGGTACTCGAAGACGGCTACGAATTGGTTTCCGTCATGTTGAACGAAGAGGATATAACCGCTTTGTTCGAGGAAGGTGTGTATTTCCATACCATGCGTCAAGATGTGACGATCTCCGTAAAGACCAATTATGTTTCGGGCGTGGAAGAAGAACAGGCCGACCGGGTGAGAATTTATCCTAACCCGTTTGCAGAAAGTTGCGTGGTGAGCGGTGTTGCCGCAGGTACATCGGTTCGCGTGTTCAACATGACGGGAGCTTGTGTGTTCTCGAAAGTCGCCGGAACGGGTGAGACCGAAATTCGTTTGTCGGGACTTGCTTCGGGTGTCTATATCTTGAAGTTGGAGAAAGACGGCGACAGCTCTTGCCATAAACTGATTCGGAAGTAAGAGCCGATTTCTCGGTCGATAGTAGAATTTTTTATTCGATAAACTTGTAAATAGGGAAGGGGAGTGCAACTATGGCACTCCCCTTTTTTTGACGGAGGGGTTGAGAAGATTACATAAGAGTTTTTTGATTGCAGGTTTTAACCCCTCCGTCCTTCGGCCACCTCCCCTATATTTTGTGTTGCAAAACACAGGGGAGGAGTGAGACATCTTTGTTCTATTGTTGTTTCGGCTTCTCCGTTACTACGTACCGTCTCTCCTATATTTTGCTTCGTGCCACCCCACAATGCTGCGGGGTACGGCAGAGACGGAGTTTTGCGCCACCCTTTTATTATGTGATTTTGCCGGTAAGATAAGAAGTATTTAACCTTCTCCCCTGTTGTATTAGCAATAGGGGAGAGTTAGAAAGAACGAAGTTCCTGAGGAGAGAGGTTAACTATGAGGTGAAACGCTTCCGGTTAGGTTGAACTTGTCCGGCTTTTGGAGAGGATAGTTTACTATCAACCTCCTCCTCTGTGTTTTGCGAAGCAAAATATAGGGGAGGTGTCACGTAGTGACGGAGGGGTTGAAAAAACTCGTTTGTGCTTGTTCATTCTTCTCAACAGCGAGAAGAACGAACCAAGAAGCTCCGGCAGTTATCGGGCTATTAGGCTCGTCGCCACGGTTGCCGTCGGGGTCTGCGGAACTCGCTCCGCTCGGACGGTCCTCGCCCTTTTTCCTCCGTCTCCCTTGCGTCTTCACCGCCCGATAAAGGCGGATCGGGGTTTGTGCATTTGCTTGTTTTCTAACCCCCTCGCCCTGCGGGCACTCCCCCTATATTCCTTGCAGGAACACAGGGGGAGAGGATTAAAAGTGACACTTCGATCAGCCTTTGTGGGCTTCCTCTTTTCTTTGTGGGAACTCTTCTTGTTGCTCCGAAACTCCCCGCAATGCTGCGGGACACGGCAGGGTGAGGAGGGGGTGAATGCCCTGTAATGCCACAGGACATGGGAGAGGTTGAGAAGTATTCCGCTTTTGCCCCTTACACTGATTTTATAAGCGACACAGAGGAAGAGGGGTAAAAGTGGTATTTTTATTCGGCAGTCCGCCGAATTTGTTTTTGTATCCAATTTGTATTATTTTCGCCATATGTCATTACCTGTGTATTTTGCTCCATTGCAAGGTTATACCGATGTGGTTTATCGTAAGGCACATGCCGCTTTATTCGGTGGCATCGCCGCTTATTATACCCCTTTTGTGAGAATCGAGAAGGGAGATTTCCGACGGAAGGATTTACGAGATATAGACTTTGAAAACAACCGGGGTGTGCCGGTCGTTCCGCAGGCGATAGCCTCGGAGTCCGATGAACTGAGACGTATTGTGGATTGTATGGCTTCTCTTGGCTATACTCGGGTCGATATAAATTTAGGGTGTCCTTTCCCGATATTGGCTTATCGTCATAAGGGGTCGGGTATATTGCCGTTCCCTGACGAGGTAGAGCGATTGTTGCGGCCTTTGGAATCGTATGACTCTTTGGAATTTTCGGTGAAGATGAGATTGGGGTGGGAGGAGCCTTCGGAGGCATTGAGGCTATTACCTCTGCTTGAAAGTTTGCCTTTGCGGCAAATCACGCTTCATGCCCGACTGGGGAAACAGCAGTACAAGGGTTGTGTGGATATGGAATCTTTCGGTCGGTTTTACGATGCTTGTCCTATTCCGTTGGTTTATAACGGAGACTTGACCACGGTAGAGGAGATGGTTGCCGTGGAGCGGGAGTTTCCCCGGCTGTCGGGGCTTATGGTCGGCAGAGGATTATTGGCGAAACCGTGGCTGGCAGAGGAATATGGAAATGAAAATTTTTCGAGTGAGAACTTTTATTGCAGGGTGGCTTCGTTGCACGAGCGTGTTTTTACCGATTATAAAACTCTATTGCAAGGAGAACATCAGTTGTTGACTCGTATGATGTCGTTTTGGGAGTATCTTTTACCAGATATGGAGAAGCGATTGAGAAAGCGTTTATCAAAGTCCCGGAATGTAAAAGATTATACAGAGGCCGTAAACTTGCTCTTTTCTTCGTTGGAGGGAAAAAATTAAAACTGCCTTCGACCTATTTTACAGAAAAATTGTTATCTTTGAAACAAGTCCAAGATGGGATGCGGTTCGGCATAGCCAGATCGGAAATGAAATTTCCGTTTGTCTCTGCGCTCACCTTTCGCTATCTTTGACAAAAGTCACTAAAAATTGGAGCCCTATGGAAAAAGAGATCGTATTATATCGTACATTCGATTCTCCGGTCGAAGCGAATATCGTAAAAGATGTATTGGAGACAAACGGAGTTCCATGTTTTTTGTCCAACGAGATATTTTCGAGTGTCTTGCCTTTGACAAATTCGGAAGTGGGAGCCATCAGGCTGAATGTCTTTGCCGAAGACGTGGAGAAGGCCGATACTATTTTAAGTACGACACAACTTCCTGAATCGGAAAAGTAGCAGGGTCTGAGTAACCTGTTTCGTTTTTTCAATATCCATAAAAATCGAAACAGCTTTTATGCCGCTTGTTTTATCGGTTCCGAATTATTTCCGGATAGTTCGGACGAAAAGGTTTGTTTAATTTTGAATCCGGTAAAGGCGATGATCATAGACATTAACGGGCTTAGCAGATTGAAAAAGCAATAAGGCAGATAAGTGAGAGTGCTTACTCCAAGAACGGTCGCTTGTGTCATTCCGCAAGAGTTCCACGGAATCAATACCGATGTTACAGTGACCGAATCTTCCACGGTACGGCTGAGGAGCCGGCTTTCCAATCCTCTATTCTTATATAGTTCTTTGAAGAGGTTTCCGGTCAGTATGATGGACAGGTATTGGTCGGCCGTACAAGTGTTGAAAAAAAGTCCGGAGGCGACGGTGGAGCATACGGCACTTTTTGGTTTACGGACGAAACGGACGAAAACGTCGGTAATGCTACGGATCATACCGCTTGCCGACATGACACCACCGAAACACATGGCGCATATAATGAGCCAAATGGTATCCATCATGCCTCGCATTCCCCGGGTGGCGACGAGCGCATCGATTTCGGGTTGTCCGGTCGATAAAGAGGTGCTACCGAATACGGAAGTCATCAAGGCTTTGAATCCGGTAGTGAAGTCTAGGGTTTCACCTTGTGCGATTTGCAGGAGAATATGAGGTTGGAAGATGAGTATGCATATTCCTGCAATGACCGAGGATATAAACAGTGTGATAATGGTGGGAAGTTTTATGAGTATAAGGATTCCTGTAATGACAGGAACGAGGAGAAGCCAGGGCGATAAATTGAATTTTTGCGCTAATGTATCGGCAAACAGGGCTGTTTGTTCGTGAGCGACATTTCCCTTTAAGAATCCGGCAATCGTAAAAATTATCAGCGTAATGATTATCGAGGGTACTGTCGTGACGAGCATATAGCGTATGTGTGTGAAAAGTTTTGTCCCGGTGGTGGACGAAGCGAGCACTGTCGTATCGGAGAGCGGAGAGATTTTATCACCGAAATAAGCCCCCGAAATGATAGCGCCGGCAATCCACCCAGCTTCGAATCCTTGTGCCTTTCCTATTCCGAGCAAGGCCACGCCGATGGTGGCGATGGTTGTCCAAGAGCTCCCGGTAATGACGGAAACGATGGCGCAGATGAGACAGCAAGATGCCAAGAATATCTGAGGTGTGAGCGTGTGTAACCCGTAGTATATGAGCGTGGGAACTACGCCACTGAGCATCCATGTGCCGGAAATGGCTCCGATGAGTAGTAAGATGATAATGGCCGGTGTCACTTTCTTTATGTTTTTAGCCATGCCTTCTTCGAGAGAACTCCATTTATAATTGTATTTTATCATGGCTATGCCTACACATACGGACGAAGCGATCAGAAGCGATACTTGGCTTCCTCCTAAAAGTGCATCTCCACTGAAGATAGGGATAACCATAGCCAACAGTGCGACAAGAACGAACAATGGAATCAGTGAAATAACGGGAGTGGGTATTTTGCTTTTTTCGTCCATATTATTTTTCTTTTTATTCGAGCTTGCAAAGGTAATCATAATGCATATATATTACCTTTATTTTCTTCTATTTTTGAATAAATAAACAGTAATTATTGTATATATAAATATTTATTCATTTTAAAATAAAAACCGAATAGAGGATTCATGCTCTATCCGGTTTTAATGTATATGGAAAGGGAAGTGCTTTTCAGAAGTGTAACATGACTCCTGCCGAGAAACTGCGCATTTCAGGAGCATGGCTTTGTTGCATGATGTTGAAAGGGGAGAGTTTTACATAGAATCCAAAGGTTCCGTATCCACCCTGAGCCATGATGTCGAGATTGATGGGATTGACTTTTATGTTTTTATTGAAGTGCTGTACTTTTTCGTTTCCTACAGTATATTTGGTTTTCATGCTGCTATATGTCTTTATACCGATAACCGGGCCAAGCGAAAAGAAAAGCGGACCATGCAAAAAGGTTCTTGTTTGCCATTCGATCAATAGGGGAATTGTCAAATCCACAGTTTTCAGTCGAGAGAAATCGAGGTGGGCGTCTTCTGGGCAAAGAACTATTTTTATTTGCCCATTTTGCTTGGTGAAGTAGCGGTTATCGTTCATGACGTAGTTTCTCCAATCGAGACCGATACCGGTAATAAATCCCCAATTATCCCTATGTATGGGGGTAAAAATGGTAACGAAATTCCAAAATATTTCGAAAGAACCGGAGAAATCGAGAGAAATACCCGTGGGGGAGTCTAAAAATTTCATGCCTCTACCCATGGCATTACAGAATCCGAAACCTATGCCCGACCAATGCGGATCGAAACGCTTACGTTTATCTTTCTTTTTCCCAGAAATTAGATCTGAAAACGGAAACGATACGGATTCGGAAAGTTCCCAAGAGGTTTGTTTTTTCCCGTCAATATGGCGTGATTCATAATATTTGTTGTATCTTTTCCCGTTTTCGTAGACGGTTACCGAAACGATTTCGGAGGAATCTTTGATGAGGATTTCCTTTTGGTTGAATATTACAGTTGTGTCACGTTTTGTCGAGAATGACGGCATAATTGAAAAGATGGCGAGTAGGAGTAAGATAGGATTTTTCATATTCATGTTTTTTTATTGTTTCTTGTTGATAAATAGATTTATGAGTTTGTCGAGCTGAGTTTGTCCCTCTAAGTAGATAAGTGTCGCATCGTGCGGTGACGTTTTACGGAACAGAATAAATCGGTTTTCTCCATCTGGGGCGGCAGGTGGTAACTGGTAATATCCGGCAATGGTATTATTCCCCGATTTTACGGTTTCGCTGTTTTCGGCTTTCCGGCTGTCGGTAGAAACCGCAGCTTCGAATAACGTTACATCGTCAGGACGGTCCGTGATGGAAATACTATGGAATAGCGATAGACCGTAAGGGTGTAACGTTTTCCCTTTCAAGAGAACGACTATGGCTTGTTCGTCTTTGTCGTATTTCCCTGAAAATAGAGGAGCGATAGCTAGCCCTTTTTGGGCGTGACAAATATTGCCAATCCAAAGGAAAATACAGGAGATGAATATTTTATAAAACATTTTCATAGAAGATGAGTTTATTGTAAATTTTCGAGAGGCCTGAATATGGAACTCAGTTCTTTCTCCACGGTAATGTCGGTTGGGTCGAACTGGGATACGGTGTGTTTCATTTGTTCGATAACGGTTTCTGTATCGGTGTATTTTTTTCCGTATATATAGGTGACACAAATGTCTCTTGGAGAGTGAAAATAGAGGATATTTATACTCAGAATAATGGCTATACAAGCAGCGATACGAGCAATTGTTTTTAGCGACACCCGTTGCCGGCTTCGTATTTTCCCCTTTATGCTGTTGCCTATTAGCGAGTATGAAAGTACGGCTCGTATTTCGTCGTAACGTTTATTTTGAGACTCTGAGAATACAAATCGAGATAGTTCTTTCTCTTCATCGATAGTAGTGTTTCCACTGTAATAGCGTTCGATGAGCCTATCCCAATAGTCGGAATTTCGTTTGCCGTGTTTTATGTTTTTATCGGTCATAGGCGTTTAGTTTTTTATATTGTTCTCTAATAGTTTTTCTCGCTCTTGATAAATTCATTCGGATTGTTGCCGGTTGCATATTCAATCGGTTGGCAATGTCTTCTATTTCGAGACCTTGATAGTCTCGTAATTCGAGAATTTTTCTTTGATTCTCGGTTAGTCTTTTTTCGATGAGTAGTTTTACCGTTTGGAATCTTTCCAATAGATTTTCTTTTTCACTGTTATCTTCATCGCATTCGTTATTGGTTTCGATGTCCAACTCGGGGAATCGAGCTTTCTTTCTAATTTGGTCTATACAAATGTTACGAGTTGTAGTGACTGTCAGAGCCGCTGCTTCTTTTTCGCTTTTAATTTTATTTCGTATAGGCCATAGCCTGCAAAAAGCTTCCTGTATAGCGTCGGAGGCATCGTCTTCATTTTGAAGAATATGACGAGACATCGATAACAGGTTGTCGCGCAGACGTGTGAATGCCGATAACAACGGTTCTTGATTCATTATTTAAATAATGTATTTTCTTTTTTGATTCTGTAAAAATAACGAACCAAGTGCCGTTTTGTAACAAGGAAAAAGAAAAATATTTAATGATAAAAAGGAAAAATTTATTCTTGTGGGGTTTGTGGGGATAGCTGGTGGAGTTTATAGAATTCAGAAATTGAATCGAAGTCCGGCTTGCAGATTGATGTTAAAGGGTTTTTCTTTACGAATGGTCGAAATGTCCGATCCATCGTCGAAGTAATAGACAATACCAGGCTCGGCATAGAGGCTTATATGCGACGCCAGTTTGAAAGAGATTCCGGCCGATACCGATACGGACCACTGCAATTGGTTTATGTGCAGAGTCTCGTCGTTGGAAAACGGCGGACGATTGTTCATTTCGTACTGTGCGGAGAGTTCTCCGTGAACACATTTTTCCAACATTCCGCCTCCCGATAGGTAGAGATTGAAATAGCGCTTTTTTAAGAAATTCCAGTTTAGTTTTAACGGTATTCCCAAATAGTGTAGTTGCTGGTTTTGTGTATAGTATGCAGTTCCTCCGGCAGTCAAGTCGGACGAAAGATAGGTATATACAAGTCCCGTTTCTAATGCCAGTCGATTGTTCAGTTCTTTCTGGACTGTAATTCCAACTGATACGGGAAAGTGGTGTTTAATGTCTGTTTTGGGTTGGCTATTGATATTTTGCAGCATGATATGTTGGTAGGGTGTTGTTACCGGCCCTTCGGAGTTCGAAAGATTTTTTTCGGAAGGGAGACTTGCCATTTCGGCAGAGGCATAAGGGGCTAAATTGCTGAATCCATTTCGATTGTCGGCTGACGCGATTAGGTTATTTCCCAGAGATACGCCCAAAGACCAAGTGCTTTTGGGTTTGGTTTTGGGTTGTGTATGCGTATGTATGGTTGTCGTGCTGGTATTCTCATTTCTCGATGGAAACAAGCTAGTCTGTGCGTTATTTCGTTTTTTCCCCGGAGTTGATTTTTCCGGTTCGGAAGATTCCGGTTGTTCGATGTGTCGTGATTCGTTTATTTGAGATGGCATATGGTTTTCCACATCGGTATGGTCGGGTGTTTGCGGTGCTCGTATCGATTTATAAGATTGGGCTATGTCGAGTGGTTCCTGTTTTATCGAGGGTACAGTATTTTGCATTCGAGGTACTTCCATTTGCTCCGAGCCGGATATTTTTGTTTGAAGCGAGAGATTGTTTAAGTCGGTAGTCGGACGGAGGAATTGTAACCCGATAAAAGTACATAACAAAAGTGTAATACAAGCGGCTGCCCACCAAATGGTTCTTTTCCGAAGGGGGATACGACGTGGAGCGAGCTCTTTGGAAAGTTCTTCCCAAACTTCTGGCGGAGGAGTAACCGAATATTCATCGAGCTGCTCTTTCCAGCTGTCTGTCCAATTTTTAGTTTTATCCGTTTTCATATTGTGCCCAATATTGTTTAATTCGATTCATCAATATCGTTCGTGCCCGATGTAATTGTGATGAGGAGCTTTTTTCGTTTATATGAAGTAGGTTTGCGATTTCTTTATGTGATTTGTTCTCGAATGTGAACAGATTGAATACCGTGCGGTATCCGTCCGGCAATTCCGAAATGAATCGAAGAAGCGTTTCCTGAGGTATGTTTTTTACGATTTTGTCGTCGTCTTCATATTCCGGGTCGGCTATTTCGGGAGCGGTTTCGATGTCGAGCTCGATATGTTGTGTTTGCTTGCGAATCGCTTCTAATGCTGTATTTACCATAATACGGCTCAACCATGCTTTTAATGAGCCTTCGCCTCGGTAGAAAAATTTATCCAAAGAGGTAAAGGCTTTAAGGAACCCGTCATGTAAAAGATCTTTGGCGAAATCTCTGTTCCCGGAGTAACGGATACAAAGTGCGAACATTTCACCGGCATAGCGTTGATACAGCTCGTTCTGTGCCGTCATATCTTTCCGCTTGCAACACTCTACCAGCTCTGCTTCGTTCATTTTTTGATGATTCCTGTTATTTATTAAATGCAACGATGTAAAAATACTGCATGATAGGTGATAGAAAAATTGTTTTTAACTCTTTAACAAAATTCGGTGCAGTATTTTTGAATGGTTTACGTTTACCTCATAAAAGTGGATAAATTAAAAAACAGACGAATATGAAAATGAAAAAGTTTTTATTGGTAGGATTATTAGGTGTTGTGACATTGTGCGGGCTGTCGTCTTGTGACGATGATGACGATGGCGGATACGTTCCGTTTTCCTATGCGGTGGGCGATATGGTCGTAAAAGACGGGAGTGAGCCATATATCCAGTTGGATAGTAAGCAAACACTTTTCCCGTCGAATGGCAGTCGTTTGCCTAATTATTTGTTGAAAGATGGAAAACGGGTAATCGTGAACTTCTCTTTTCTCGAAGGACAGCGGGAGGGATATGATTATTATATTCTTATCAATGATATAGATTCTGTGTTGGTTAAGAATGTTATTCCCATCACTCCTGAAATGACCGATAGTATCGGTAACGATCCTGTGAATGTGTTGGATATGTGGACGAGCGATAAGTATCTGACGGTTCAGTTTGAAATGCGAGGTCTTGGTCGCGAGAAACACATGATTAATTTGGTTAGGAATTATTCTTTATCTCCTAATCCCGATGGAGACGGTTATTTACAGTTGGAGTTGCGTCATAATCGTTTGAATGATCCTGAGATAGACCATATTTTATGGGGGGTGGCTTCGTTTAGATTGGATGATTTGAAACTGGAAAATCCCGATTTGAAAGGGTTGAAAATAAAAGTGCGTAGTCCTTATGGAACGGAAGTTCGTACTTGTGATTTCGAGAAGGAGGATTCAGGAGAGGATGCAATTTCTGGAACTCAGGAGAAGAGTGTTTCTACTTATGTCCGATAGAAATTGATAGTTAAGTAAATAGGTGTTGATTGCCGGGAGCAGAATGGATATTTTGCTTCCGGTTTTTTATTGTGAAATAAGGGCTTATAAGTTTTTTGGATAGGTACAAAAAAATTGATTGTCTCACGACAACCAATCTTTGTTAACCTTAAATCTAATACCATGAAAAACACATTGCAAATATAGGGGTAAATATGTTCTCAAACATAATATTTAGACAATAATTTTCTTGGATTTAATTTGTTTTAACTAATGTAAATCGATTTGGTCGTAAATGTATACGGTTTTTAACATTTTGGCGAGACTGTAAACAAATATTCGCTGTTCCCGGATATTTCCTTATATTAGAATGAGATAGAAATAATTCAAAAAGGGGAAAAGGATTTGTTTGTTTTATCCTTTTCACATTTTTCGTTTGTGGTATCGGACGAGTTTGTTAAAGATGGACTGTATTCGGTATATCCAAATAAATTTGTTTCTGCACTTGGTTTACATTATCTTTGTCATAACGAAGATAGGATGTGGTTCGACATAGCTAATTCGGAAATGAGATCCCCGTTTGCCTCTGCGCTCACCTTTCACTATCTTTGTCTATTGTTGTACGAATGGTAAGAATTAAAATAGGTATTAGATTAATACCCGATTAAATGAAAAATAAATGAAGGTTGCCGATTTGATAAAGAATAGTGGGAGTACAGGATTTTCATTTGAAATATTGCCTCCATTAAAGGGTAGCAGTATCGAGAAATCTTTTAAAGCGATAGACACGCTACGGGAATTTGCGCCGTTATATATTAATATAACCACACATCGCAGTGAATTGGTTTATAAGGATACCCCCGATGGGTTGTTTCGCCGGGTCTCGGAACGTAGTCGTCCCGGTACAGTAGCGGTAGCGGCAGCTATAAAAAATAAATATCAGATACCCACTGTTCCTCATCTCATATGCAGTGGCTTTACAGCTCTCGAAACAGAATATGCTTTAATAGATTTGAATTTTTTGGGGATATGCGATTTGCTTATTTTGAGAGGTGATAAGGCTAAGCATGAGAATCGATTTATCGCTGCTTCCGGTGGATATGAACATGCTATTGAATTGGAGCAGCAGGTGAATCGTTTTAATGAGGGTTATTTCATAGATGGCACTCGAATGGATTTGGTCAGTACAAGGCAATTTTCATACGGAGTGGCGGGTTATCCCGAGAAACATGACGAATCTCCTAATCCCGACGAGGATATGAAGTGGTTGAAGGCAAAGGTGGATGCGGGAGCCGACTATATAGTTACCCAGATGTTTTTCGATAACGAAAAGTTTTTCTCGTTTGTAGACCGTTGTCGGGCAGCAGGGATTACCGTACCCATTGTCCCGGGATTGAAACCTATCTCGAAGGCTTCGCAATTGACATTGTTACCTCGTGTATTTCACGTAGATATACCCGATATGCTGGTTCGGGAGATTGTTAAGTGTAAAGACGATTCGCAGGTTAAGCAGGTAGGGATAGATTGGTGTACAGCTCAATCGCTCGAATTGAAAGCGAAGGGAGTACCCAGTATTCACTATTATTCACTTATGGCGGTCGATAGTGTTTATCAAGTGGCGAAGTCGGTTTATTAACGGAGGGATCGCGCGATGTTTTTTAAAGACGTTATCGGACAGGAGGAGGTAAAGCGAAGACTTTTACGTTCGGTTGACAATGATCATGTGGCTCATGCCCAGTTGCTTTGTGGCCCGGAGGGTGTCGGTAAATTTGCTATGGCTATGGCTTATGCCCGGTATATACATTGCACGAATCGTCAGAATGGGGATGCTTGCGGTGTATGTCCGTCTTGCCGGCAACATACGGCTTTGACTCACCCGGATTTGCATTTTGTATTCCCGATGGTCAAAGTGGATAAGAAGAAACGGATATGCGACGATTATTTGCCCGAATGGACTGAGTTTTTGAAGGAGAATACCTATTTCGGGATCGATTCATGGTTGAGGTATATTAATGCCGATAACAAGCAGGCCGTAATTTATGGAGAAGAGAGTGAAAGTATTTTGCGGAAGATGTCTTTAAAGAGCTATGAATCTCCGTATAAAATAATGATTATATGGCTGCCGGAACGCATGAACGACACTTGCTCCAATAAATTGTTGAAATTGCTGGAAGAGCCTTATCCTGGTAGTGTGTTTTTGTTAGTCAGCAATAATCCCGATAGAGTGCTGGGAACTATACGTTCGCGTTCGCAGCTTATCGAGATTCGCTCTTTGTCCACGTCGGTTATAGCCGAGGCGTTGCAACGCCGGTATGGGATAACGGAGCAGGATGCTGTTTCGGTGGCCCATGTCGCAGAGGGTAATTATTTGAAGGCTTGCGAGTCTCTTCAATTGAATGAGGAGAATAAATTGTTTTTCGATTATTTTGTACAGGTCATGCGTTTGGCCTATGCTCGGAAAATAAAGGACTTGAAGATATGGAGCGAAGAAGTGGCCGATTTGGGGCGCGAGCGTTTGCGCCGATTTCTTTCCTATGCCCAACGAATGATACGTGAGAATTACATCTATAATTTGCATGTTCCTGCATTAACCTATATGAATCGGGAAGAGGCTCAATTTTCTTCGCGTTTCGCTCCGTTTATTCATGAACGTAATGTACAGGCTATCATGAAACATTTGAGCGATGCCGAAAATGATGTCGGGCAGAATGCTAATGCCAAGATTGTTCTTTTCGATCTATCTATAAAACTTATTATGCTGTTGAAAAGCTGATGAGGAGTCGTGATGTGAAATGAATGTAGAAGAATTTAGGGAATATTGTCTTTCGTTGAAGGGTGTGGAAGAGAAGATGCCTTTCGTGAATGTTGCCGACCGATATAGCCGTGATGTTTTGTGTTTCTATGTGGGCGATAAATGGTTTTGTTTTGTGAATGTCGAGGTGTTCGATTTTTGTTGTATTAAATGCGACCCAGTGGAATCGGGCGAATTGCAGGCTTGTTATATGGGAGTAAAGCCGGGGTGGCATATGAATAAAAGGCATTGGATTAGCGTTTACTTTAATCGAGATGTTTCGGACGAGATGGTCAGGAAGTTGGTGAAGAAATCTTATGATATGGTTGTCAAGTGTTTGAATCGTAAGGAGCGGGAAAGACTATTATAGAGGAATATGTCTATTTTTTTGAAAAAACAGGTCTTTTTCTATTGAAAAAATATTATCTTTGCCGTCCCAGATAGAAAACACTGGGAAACTACCACTGGGGCTGACCGGTTTTGACAGCGGGTAGAAGTGGTGGGTAAGCATGCAGAGCGTTGTTGCCCCGCTCTATAATATCAGACAACAAAAATTTAACTGGCGAAAATAACTACGCTCTTGCTGCTTAATCGAAGTACAGTAGATTAGCTTAATCTCCGCAACAGTTGTGGAGACAAGACATCACCCGGTTGCTGTTGTTCCGAAGCGTTCCGAAACGGTGGTGCAATAATATCGGAAATAGTCAGAGGCCAGTTTCGAGCTGATGATGAAAATTTAGAAACTAAGGTGCAGATTGGTGGCTTCGGTCTTGTCTGTACCCGACAATCAAAGCGAAGATAAGCATGTAGAAAGCTCATTAGTTCCTCGTTTGGACGAGGGTTCGAATCCCTCCAGCTCCACGATAAGCATTAAGAGACAGTGAATGCTAACGGATAGTACTGAATTGAAAAGGTTCTGTCCGTTTGTTGTATCTGTTGAGTGTTTTTAAAGTCTTTCTTTCATATCGTTGTTGAGAAGTCTTTTAATATTGTGAAAAATAAAAGAGCGATGGCTGGTAAAAAAGCAAACAAGAAACAGGTGCACCCACATCTTTCGGGTGTACAAAAAGCCGTAGTGTCTTTTGCTAATATGTTTGAGAAAAACCGTCGTATAAATCGAGAGGCGCAACGAGTCATTAAAAGAAAAACACCTCAAAAAGTCAGGACTTTACTTTATGGGAAAAGAGGTAGGAGGATTGAAGAGCGTTTCTTCTGTGTTGTCTGTGGAAGTTCTTATGGGGAGGGGTGGAGATATAAATTGGAGGAGGATACCTATTTGTATTTGTGTTCTCGGTGTAAAGAGGTCGTTCGGCCACAGTTGACGGTAAAAGCCATATATTCATCGAATTTCGAAGTTCAAAGGAAAAAGCATTGAGGTTAGTTATTGTAGTGGATAGCCGATAAGTTTACTATAAAAAAAGAATCCATATATGTATATGGATTCTTTTTTACATTATTCCAATTCTTATTTCACTCGTTCATAATAGGGGAGACGATCGAGGGGGACATCTATCTCTATTTTTTTCGGACCCTTGAATGTTTTTCCTTGATCGTCGCGCCATGTGCCTTTGGGAAGATTAACGGTACGATGAGTGCCTTCGGTAATCATGGGGGCTATCATATATTTGTCACCGAGCATGAACTGATCTTTGCATTCGGTGAATCCGCTATGTGGAAAACTGTATTCCATGTGGCGCAAGATAGGCTCTCCGGTCTCGGCGGCATGACGGGCACATTCATAAATGTAGTTGCCCATCGTGTGATGTAGCTGTGCGTATCGTACACAGATTTCCATATTCTCACGATTGAGGATTCTCCACGGGGCAACTGAAAATTGCATCATGGGCATGAGGGCATGGACTTGGCATGATCGTACAATGAGTTCTTGGTTAAATTCGTCTTCTTTAATATCGAGAAAAGAGGAAAATTGCCCACCTCCAATCATATCGGGACAGGCATAGGGATAACCGAGCATACCGCAAATTGCCATGTTGGGTATAAGCATGGATACGGCATACCACGAATAGTCTTTGTCTCCTATGCGTTGCACTAATGGCAGGCCTCCGGTTTTCCAAGCGGCTCGAAATTCATTGAAAGGGTAGGAAAGTCCCAGTTCGGCCCATCGTTGGGAGAAAATGTTTTGGTCGGCATTCTTGTCGTAGTAGTCGTACTCTCCGTTAGCCAAGATGGCTATATCGCCTGCGTCGAATTTGAACCCGTCGATCCCGTATTTTTCCATACATTCGTTTAGGGTTTGTTTTAGTGATTCGACAGCTGCCGGATTGGTCATGTCGTAGCATGCACTATATCCGTTCCACCAATTTACAACGGCAGGTGTACCATTTTTGTTTTTCAGGAGAAATCCTTTGGCTGCCAAGTCTCTGAATTCGGGAGAATCGGCCGATACAAAGGGTGAAATCCAAAGCATGACTTTGAATCCGAGCCGATGCAATTCGTCTGTCATGGCACGGGCATCGGGGAATTTTTCTGCTTTAAATTCGAAGTTCCCATAATAGCGTTGCCAGTTGTCATCGATCATCAAGATTCCTTTGGGGAATCCGTTGTCGATGATGTTATGAGCGTAGTTCAGAATGTCTTCTTGATTTTGATTATACATGAGTTCTATCCATGTATTGTATTGTGGTTCTTTAAAAAAGAGTGCTGGCGGAGTTTTTCCGTTTGCCGGGAAATGTGTTTTTGAGGCATGAAGATAGGCATCGCGAAGGTTTTTCCCAGCGGTTGTCACTTGTGGGGATTCATAATCTGATTCGATAACGAGCGTGTCGTTTACCAAGCGGAAACGGAAAGGTTCGTCACTCCATACATAACGTCCTTGCGAAGATAGGAGCAGGGGAGAGGCTTCGTTATTGAAATTGACTTTTGCCAAATCATAGAGGGGGGTATTCGATGCAAAGGGCATTTCGTTACCTATTCCCACGAAGCAGCCCCACCATTTTTCATTATCGATGGGTGCAATGTGTTTGGTGTATGGTTGGGCTTGTAGAAGAAAAAATGAACCCAGAAGGAAAGTGAGTAATGATATTTTTTTCATGATAAAATATATTAATGTGTGCACGAATCTACAAAATTTTCATGAATCGGCAAAAGACTTTATTTCTGCTCTTTATGTTTGAGATAGGGGAGATATGGATAGGAATATGTCGTGGTATAAAGCGAAGTCGTGAAATATTCTTTTTAGTTTTGTCTTGTTCATTTCTTTGGTTAAAAAACAAGAGAGGTGATGTTGCAAATCATGCATCACCTCTCTTTATGTGGTTTATGTCTCTTACAGATTTTTATTTCTTGATAAATTTCATGGCTTTGTCTGTATTACCCATCGTTATTTTAACGATATAACAACCTTTCGTCAAATCGGCGACATTTACGGGGGCTTCTTCCGTAACTTTAACCAATTTGCCTGTCAAATTATATATGGCAATGGTCGCGTTTTCGTCGATACCGTTTACATAAAGTATTCCGGCTTGGTAGTAGAGCGATATAGACTTTATGCTTTCTTTGTCTATGCCTACAATCGTTCCGAATGTTATGTTATAAGTATGGTTGCTGTCTATGGCTCCTATTTCGTAGATATTGTCGCTGATTTGGTCTAACAACGATTCCCCGGTAGAAGTGGTGAATGCGTCTACCTTATAATTTTCTTCGGGGATAAAAGTCAGTTTGACAAATGTGTTGTTTAGAATTTCGGAACCACTGGCATATACATTACTTTCGTCGTCGGAGATGGTGACAGAACCATTTCCGGTAACATTGCAAGTAACTCTCCATGTCGGTATTTTCGAGAACACAGCACATATTGTCATATTATCGGAAATTGCGTCTACTGTATATATGTTTTCTGCAAGTTCGTCTATCTTTTCTTCTTCGTTCACGAGGAATGACGTTAATTCATATCCTTCGTTTACGGTTACTTTGAAAGTTAGCTTTGATCCTCGTATAATTTCGGAACCGAATGCGGTCGCTTCTTCGGCATCATTAACGAACATTTCGACGTTACCACCGGTTGCGGTCGTATTGGTTACGATTACTTTATTGGAGAATACCACTGTTACTTCTGTGTCGTCTTCGATGACAAAAGTCGTTCCGCTATTTACTTCGCCATTTACCAATACTTGCGATAATACATATCCTTCTTCCGGTTCGGCTATGACTGTCAATGCGCTGAACTGGTCTACCTCTCCACTTGTTACTTCTTCATTTTTAGCATTAACTACTTTGAATGTTCCCCCTTCGGTGGGTTGAGTGATGGTGAGATTATTGGTCGGGAATGTATGACCGGCTACGATTTGTACTTGAATAAAGTCGCAAGTATAAACTTCTGCGCCCCAGTGGGGAGCACCAGTATGTACCTCGGTTGTACCTTCTACTACACCGGCGGGACAGCTACCGAATGTTCCTTTGTTTTCCAATTCGGCTTCCGAATCATTTTCGATTTTGTAATAGGCCACTAATTCTTCGGGCATATTCTCCTGGTCGTAACCGCCGCGAATGGATTCCTTTACTTCTTTTTCGGTCAATGTTTTGGACCATACCTGAACTTCGTCCACATAGCAGGAGAATCCACCGTTCCCCACGAAGAATACACACTCGTCTTGTAATAGACCTATACCATGCCCTTCTCGTTCTCCACCTTCTACAATTGTTCCTAAATCGCCGGTTCCTAATAATTTTCCGTTTTTGTATAGTTTGATTTCTTTATTGGAATCATCGACTGTCACGGTAATAAATGCCCATTCATCAGCGGTCAAGGTTGCTTCGGTCGTTACATCGGCTATTCCCGGACAGTTACCTTTGTCTTCCCATGCACGGGCTTTCAATTTTAGGACTCCGTTTTCGAGTACAACACCAAATGTTCCTACGGCTCCATAGTAAGGTGCTTGTCCGTGTCCCATTACTTGCCCATTTGTGCTGACTGTTTTCACCCAAGCGGACATTGTGAAATTACGGGCACGATGGTCTGAACCTGTTATATTACCGTTATTCCATGAATTATTCTCTCCATTTATGTGTTCGCCTAATACTTTATCATCAAAACGGAATTGGTATTTATTATTACCACTTATTGCAGGGACTAGTACAGCTTTGGGGCCTTCGATTTGGAATGAGACTGTGACAGTCGTATTTTCGTTCACCGTGTAATTATCTCCGTTGGTGAAATCGGTTCCGTTTACTTGGAGGGAGAGAATTTCATAACCGGGATCGGCAGTAGCCGTAATTGTCAATACCGTGCCTTCTTTTATACCAGTATTCTCTCCTGTGGTAAGAGGCTCGGAACCGTTCATTACGCTTAGTTGTCCATTTTCTACCAGAGTCGGTAGCGTAACCGTGTAATAAGTAATATCGGTCAAGTTGACAATGATAGTCGTGTTTTCTGTTACCGTGAAAATGTATGATCCGTTTTCTTCTGCTTCGGCTGGTTGCTCGTTAATCAGTACGGATTCTATCTTCTTGTTTTCTGGCAATGAATTGAATGTTATGGTTAATTCTGTGCCAGAGGCTATCGATTCTAAGTTCTCGATAACTTCTTCTCCTGCTGTAATTTGATAATCTACTCCTTCGTCGACGGTAATTGTTACTTTATGCATAACGATTTCGACAAATGAAACAGTAATAGTTGCATCTTCCGTTACAGTATATGTCCCACCGTTTTCAATCGGTTGACCGTTGATATTCAGGGATTCCAAACGATAATTATCGGCAGGTGTCGCCGTTATGGTTAAAGTAGTCCCCGATGCTACGGTATTTTCTCCTGCCGAAAGAGGAGTCTCGTCGTTGGTCACGCTCAGTGTCCCGTTTTGTACTTCTGTGGGTAATGTAACTGTATAACTACCAGTGATTGTACGCCCTTCGGCTAATGTGGGGGCATATTCCGTAAAAGAGGTTTGCGAGATATATCCTCCGTCGGAACTTGTTTGTCCTCCACCTAATTTAGTATATTTGGCGGTTGTAGAAGATTGGGCAGAATCGACGACTTTGTTGGAGAATTGTCCAGTTGTACCCGGAGTAACTTCGTTGAAGTCATACCATACGGTTAAACTCGACAGGTTTTGGGGATTTTCGTAGGCTTGTGCAACTTCCTGAGCCGTCAAGGCTTTGTTGAAGAATTGGAATTCATCGCAGAGACCCGAAAACCCGAATCCTCCTAAGAAAAAGATGCAGGGATCGTCTCCAAAAAGTTCCAATTGTTTGGTGTTATTTTTTGTCGTTACGAGAACTCCATCTTTGTATACACAAACATCAAAATTACTGTTATCATAGACGAGGGTGAGGTAGGTCCATTCGTTTAATGCTACTGCGGTATTCAAAGTGGAAGTTACCGTATTACTTGCACCAGAAATGATTTTAAGAGTTCCCGTTTCAGTGGTGGCTAAAATCAAACTTCCGTTATAATTTGTGTGTGCTTGGGCGCCGTGTCCCATAATCACATTTCCTTTGTTATTGCTACCGCTGTTCATGAATCGATCCATCTTCACCCAAGCTGAAATAGTGAATGATTTGCCGGTACGGTCTGTGTCCCCACCGGAGCGGTCGCCTAAAATGGTTTCGGGAATTTGCAAGCGATAGCCGTTTACATTATTTGTACTGGCCTGAGGAATAGAAAGAGCTTTGTTCTCTTCGGCATAGCTATTAAGAAAAGGCAGAAGAGTAAACAATAAAGTGAATAACATGTAGTGTTTTTTCATGATAAACAAATATTTAATTAAACAAAAAGTAATTCTGAAAATTGAATGATATGTTTTTATTTTTTCATGATATGTTTTTATTTTTTCATGATATGTATATACATATTTTTGAGCATTTTTTATGCGCTATATAATATTAACCTTAAATCGAGGGTTATCCCTAGTGAAAAAGTGAATTTTTTTTATTTTTTTTGAGAAAGTAGAAAATGAATACGATAAGAATCGTGCAGGTGAGATGTTCTTAGGAGCTTTTTTATCGTGTTAAGAGAACTATTATAGACCGATTGGCGATTGTTTGGCCATGTTACTCCCCCTCTCCCCCCTGTGTTTTGCTGCGCAAAATATAGGGGCGGTTTCCTCTGGACGGAGGGGTAGAAAATACAGGGGGAGGTGATAAGAGCTTGGTCATCTCTCCCTGTGCTCATCGCAGATGAGATAGGGAGAGTGCCCGATAGTGTTATGGGGCACGACAAGGGAGGAGTTCTAAAATATCTCCGATAATGAAAACTGAAATATCCCGTAGTATTACGGAGAACAGTGTTCGCAATAGGGGAGAGAATATACATGAACGATCCCCGTTAATTAACGACTGAGCCGTTAAAATACTTTTGGGAAGAAGAAAAATAAAAACGGAGTATCCAGTGAGGGATACTCCGTTTCAATATGCTGTCTAAAATATTTATTCAGCACTTTCGGATGCAGGAGCTTCTGCAACGGCATTAGCTTCTTCTTCGGCTTTTGCAGCGGCTTCGGCCTCTGCCTTAGCGGCAGCCTCGGCTGCTTTTTTAGCAGCGACAACTTCGGCTTTTGCTTTGTTCTTTTCGGTTTCTTCTTCTAGACGTTTTTTAGCAGCAGCGTCTTTTGCGGCAGAAACTTTGGCTTTCTCAGCGTCAATAGCCGATTTTTTGTTCTTCAACCATGCTTCGAAGCGTTGTTCTGCAACCTCTTCGGTAAAAGCACCTTTTTTTACACCGCCCAATAAATGTTTTTTCATCAATACACCTTCTTTGGAAAGGATATTACGTACAGTGTCGGTGGGTTGAGCACCGGTTGTCAGCCAATACAAAGCTCTTTCGAAATTCAAATTTATTGTAGCAGGATTAGTGTTCGGATTATAAGAACCTATCCTTTCAATAAACTTACCATCACGTGGTGCCCTGCTATCGGCGATTACAATTTGGTAAAATGCGTAGTCTTTGTGACCAAAGCGTTGTAATCTGATTTTTGTTGCCATTTGAAATTTTTTAATTGGTTATTATTTGCATTAGCGGCGCAAAGATAGTATTTCTTTTTGAACCGTGCAAATAGGCATGCGCCTAATTTTTTTGAGTATGAGATTATTTCGTCTCGGATAGCAAAACGTCTTGCCATAACTCGGCATTGAATCCGACCAAGACCTGTGAGTCTGTTACGAGAAGGGGACGTTTGATTAGTTTTCCATCGGAAGCCAATAGTTCTATCAGTTCTTTTTCGGGAATTGTACTAATGCGGTTTTTCAAATTTAATTCTCTATATTTTTGTCCGCTCGTATTGAAGAATTTTTGTAAGGGTAAATTGCTGCGGGTTATCCATTCGGTTAGTTCCCCGACAGTGGGCGGTGTTTCGACGATGTGCTTCGATTCTATATCAATGTCGTGATCTTTTAGCCATTTTGCTGCTTTTTTACAAGTGCTGCACGAGGGGTATTGAAAAAATAAAATTTTCATAGGTATTTGTTTTTAGAAATAATTTTTGAATGACAAAGATAGCGAAAGGTGAGTGCAGAGGCAAACGGAAATTTTATTTCCGAATGGACTATGTCGAATCGCATCTCATCTTCGTATCTACAAATGTACAAAAAGGCATTGTTAATGCTTCTTTTTTATTTTCGCTATTATAATATTATAGTTTATCTTTGCCATACTATCACTTTTTATAAGTTAAAAATAAAAAATGGCTTATACCCCGACAAAGTTGGTTGGGATATTGTTTTGGCTCTCGATGTGTGATTTTAGATGAACTGCTTTTAATAACTGTGCTATATTATGAAACCTTTGTATCAAGAACTTCCTTTTGCCGTCGATAATTATATCAATTTCTATCGGGAAGATTTGCCCCATTTTATCGTGCCGTGGCATTATCACCCCGAAATAGAAATCATGTGTATTGAAAAAGGGTGGGGCACTCGTTTTGTAGGTGATCATATCGGAGGATATGAAGAGGGCGATGTTTGTATGATGGGTCCTCAGTTGCCGCATGAGTGGAGAAACGATAAAGAATTTTTCGACTCGGATTCTGGTTTAAGGGCGACTTGTCATTGTGTTTATTTTCGTAAAGAGTTGTTCGAGGGTATATTGATACGATTGCCTGAGATGGCGAATATTCGTGAGTTAATAGAACGTTCGAGACGGGGAATAAAATTTACCGGTGAATCGCGTGAACGGATCGCGCGATATATTCGACGCACGTTTAATCAAAATGGAATCGAGCGGGTAACTAATTTACTCACACTTTTGGAAATGATGGCAGAAGCCGACGAATATGAAATTTTAGCGAGCGTAGGTTTTACCCAGTCGGTCAATTCTTCGGATTTTGAGCGATTCAATAAAGTTTATCGTTTTTTGGTGAAAAATTTTAATAAGCCGATTAAACTTGAAGAGGTGGCTGCTGTTGCCGGACTGACTCCTACTGCTTTTTGTCGGTATTTTAAGGAACGTACGAAAAAGACTTTTGTACAGTATTTGAATGATATGCGTATAGGGCATGCCAAGAAATTTTTGATAGAAGGCAAAATGAAAATTTCGACTTTGAGTATGGAGGTCGGATTTAATAATTTGTCGAATTTTATAGAGCAGTTTAAGAAGTCAACCAACATGCTTCCTTCTGAATACCAAGAAAAATATGGGGTGAAAAAGAAAAAGGCGATTTGACCTTTTTAATAGCTTTTTATATAGATTATTTATGAGGACTGGGAAGTCTTTCTTGTAATTGATATTGACTTTTTGATACGTTGAGTACTACTCGATTATAAAAAGTGTTTTTTAATTTGTTTTTTATGTATCGCTTAAAAACCTCCAAAAAAGCTTCCTAATAGATATAGAATATTATCATTTTTATGCTCCTCTAATCGGTATTTGGTAAAATACCAAAATTCTCGGCAAATATAGTGAATAGAGCAGGCCAATTGTCACTCTATCTTTGCCATATCGATAATAACATGAAAAATAATGGAGAATATGGAAATTGTATTTCCCCGATTATTCTTTACGGGGAACCGATTATTGGGAGAGAGAGTCGAGAATGTGTGTCGTACTCTGGGAGATTTGCGTGGTATTTTTGCCGATGTCGATGCTTTTTCTCGTATGCCGCAGAATATACTGGCTTATGAGGTGAGTAGTTTTTTGCCGGAACAGGAGGGTACTCCCGGCGGATTATATTTCGGGATTACTTATTTGCATCCGGGAAAAGTGGGAAACGAGTACTTCATGACTAAGGGACATTTCCATGCGAATATCGATCGGGCGGAATTTTATTGGGGGCTTGAAGGAGAGGGTATGTTGATTTTGATGGACCAGTTGCGTCGAGTGTGGGCCGAACGGGTTTTTCCCGGGAGCCTACATTATATACCGGGTGGTGTGGCTCACCGTATGGCAAATACGGGAAATACTTTATTTTCTTTTGCAGCTTGTTGGCCGTCTGATGCAGGGCATAATTATCGGGAAATTGCCGATCATGGCTTTGCAGCCAGATTGTTGGAGGTCGATGGGAAGCCTCAATTGATAGGAGTATAAGGTTATGGGGGAAAATTATAGCGTCGCAATAGATTTGGGAGGAACTATCATAAAGATAGGTTTGATATTGGATTCTGAGATTGTTCGGTTTACCACAATCTCTTCGGATTCGGTGAAGGGTTTATCTCACATGCTTCCCAAGATGGAGCATGCAATTGATTCATTGTTGTCTGAGGAAGGAATATCTTCGACGGATTTGGCATCTATCGGATTGGCGTTTCCGGGTATGGTGAATCCTGTCGAATGCAGAGTGATTTCTACCAACGACAAGTATGATGATGCTTGTGATATCGATCTCTGTCATTGGGCCGATAGTCGTTGGGGCGTTCCTTTCGTATTGGAAAACGATGCCCGTCTTGCTGTCATCGGAGAGTGGCTCTACGGTGCAGCGAAAGGTACGGGAAATGTGGTAATGATGACTATCGGTACAGGAATAGGAACAGGTGTTATATTAGATAGCAAACCGTTGGTGGGTCATCATCATCAAGCTGGTTCCTTAGGAGGGCACATAGTTGTCGATTATCGTGGAAGACGTTGCAGCTGTGGAAATATAGGTTGTGTAGAGGCTATGGCTTCTTCATTTTTCTTGCCGGATATTATTCGGTCTAACGAACGTGTATCGCCAGATTTTAAGATTGCGGCATCCGATATGGATTTTAAACAACTGTTCGGTTTAATGAGACAAGGCGATGAGAATGCTATTATTATTTGTGAAGAGTGTATGAATGTATGGGCAGCAGCCATTGTCTCTTACATTCATGCTTATGACCCTGAGGTGGTTGTTCTGGGTGGCGGAATCATGAGAAGTGCGGATATTATTTTGCCTTATATCAATAAGTGGGTCGAGGATCGAGCTTGGACTCCTATCGACCGGGTGCATATTGTGCTTTCCGAATTAGGAGACAATGCCGCTTTATTGGGATTGAATTATTATTTGACAAGTGTAAAGAGGAGAAGAAATGAAAAAGTATTCAAATTATAAATCTAATTATGATAAGTATCCGGTCGTACAAGTATCGGAAACATCTGAAAATGTTTGTTGGCAAGGTTGGCCGGAAATTGTATCGCAGTTGAACAAGTCGTTGGAAAACGTTCATAAACCGGTGAAGGTATTGGTTGTCGAATGTTATCAAGGTGTTTATGACGAGGAGGTAAAATCGGCGTTGAAGGGACAACTTCCCCATACATTATGGTTGGATGCTTCTTCGGCCATGAAAACTTCGGAAGAGATCAATTCGTTTTTGAAGTCCGATATAACCGATGATGAGATTTTCGGTTATATGACTCGCTATCATATGGATTGTTATTTCGATGAAAAGAAGGTTGCCGAGCTGCGTGAAAAGGTTGCCGGTATATCTGCCGGTGTTGTAATCGTATATGGAGTAGGGGCTGCTTACGTGATGCCCGAAAGCGATGTATTGGTATATGCCGATATGGCTCGTTGGGAAATACAGATGCGTTTTCGGAGAAACGAAATTTCGAATGTCGGTGTAGATAATCGCATGGAACGGGCTTCGTTGCAATATAAAAGAGGCTTTTTCGTAGATTGGCGCATTTGCGACCGTTTTAAGAAAACGTTGATGAACAAATGGGATTATGTCTTGGATACGAATGTGATGGGCGATCCTAAGATGGCGACTGCGGCAATCGTGGATGCTGGTTTGAAAAAGGCTTCGAAATCTCCTTTTCGAGTAGTTCCGTTTTTCGATCCGGGTCCGTGGGGCGGTCAATGGATGAAGGAAATATGCGATTTGGATCGTGAAACTCCCAATTTTGCATGGTGTTTCGATTGTGTTCCTGAGGAGAATAGTTTGTATTTGGGCTTCGGAGAAGTCCGTTTCGAAATACCGTCTATCGATTTGGTATTTTCTTATCCGCGTGAGTTGTTGGGTAATCCGGTTTACGGACGTTTCGGGGACGAGTTCCCTATTCGGTTCGACTTCTTGGATACGATGGACGGCGGTAATTTGAGCTTACAGGTGCACCCGCTGACACAATATATACAAGAAAAGTTCGGTATGCATTATACCCAAGACGAGAGCTATTACATTCTCGATGCCGAAGAAGATGCTTCGGTTTATTTGGGAGTGAAGGAAGGTATCGTACCGGAGGAGATGATAAATGCCTTGACCGAAGCACAACATACAGGGCATTTCGATGCAGAAAAGTATGTCGGGAATTATCCAGTGAAAAAGCACGACCATGTACTTATACCTGCGGGTACTGTTCATTGTTCGGGGCGTAACAGTATGGTTCTCGAAATCAGTGCTACTCCTTATATTTTCACTTTCAAGTTGTGGGATTGGGGGCGTTTGGGATTGGACGGCCGTCCCCGACCAATCAATATTGGGCATGGCAAACATGTGATCCAATGGAATCGTACGGAGCCGTGGGTTCGCCGTGAAATTTATAATAAGATAGATAAAGTGGCCGAAGGAGACGGTTGGATTGAAGAACATACCGGTTTGCATGAATGTGAGTTTATAGAAACTCGTCGGCATTGGTTTACCAAGCCAGTTCTTCACAAAACAGATGGAAGTGTGAATGTGCTGAATCTTGTCGAGGGACGTGAAGCTATCGTTGAAAGTCCCACCGGCGAATTTGATCCGTTTGTCGTACATTATGCCGAGACATTTATTATACCGGAATCGGTGAAACAGTATACGATACGGCCTTATGGAGAGTCGGAAGGAAAACAGTGCGCTACAATAAAAGCTTTTGTTAAACATAATGTATGAAAAGATATGGAATTCAATCCCGGTTTTGATATAATTCCTACTGTAAATCCTATGGGATTTAAATATGGTGCAGATGTGTTCGGTCCCCAAGTGGAGAATCGTTATTTGCGAGATATTCGGGGAAGTTTATCCGACCCTCAGTGCGATGGCCCTGAAATCGTTTATTCCATAGCTATGGACGTGGGGAAATGTAAACACAGAGAAATGCTCGAACGGATGCATTTGCTTTATGGGGTCGTGACCTATGCTGCCGGTCGATTGGGTAAAGAGCCTATTCGCAGTCAAGGTCATATCCATTGGGTTTCTAAATATAGCGGTTGGTCTACTCCTGAGGTTTACGAAATATGGACAGGAGAGGCTATCATTTACATGCAGGAATATGCCGAAGATAATCCCGGTCGTTGTTTTGCCGTGTATGCTAAGGCCGGCGATGTGGTTATCGTTCCTCCATATTGGGCTCATGCGACTATTAGTGCTAATCCTGATAAACCTCTTACTTTCGGAGCGTGGTGCGATAGGGAGTATGGTTTCGAGTATGATGGCGTGCGTCGCCATAAGGGAATTGCTTGGTTCCCGGTTTTTAATGATGCAGGAAAGATCGAATGGCAGGCGAATCCTTGTTATCAGCCCTCGGAACTTATTTGTAAATCTCCGGCCGAATACCCGGAACTGGGTATTGTAAAAGGGGAGTCTATTTACCGAACTTTCGAGAAGTCGCCAGATACGTTTTTATATGTTCCGAACCCCGGATTGAAAGAAGAGGTTTGGAAGAATTATGAACCTTGATTTTAGAATAAATTAAAATTGGATATGATGAAAAATACAATTATTTATGTAATAGCTGTTATCGCTGCGACCGGAGGCCTGTTGTTCGGATTCGATACCGGTGTTATATCGGGGGCTATACCTTTTTTCCAAAAAGATTTCGGTTTGGATAATTCCATGGTGGAATTAGTTACTTCGGCGGGATTGGTGGGTGCTATTCTTGGCGCTTTGTTTTGTGGAAAGATAACCGATATATTGGGACGTAAGGTAGTTATCTTAGCTTCGGCGGTTATTTTTACGATCGGTGCTCTTTGGTCGGGATTTGCTCCCAGTATCGAGCAGTTGATTATAGCCCGTTTATTTTTGGGAATAGCGATCGGGGTATCGTCTTTTGCAGTACCTCTTTATATAGCCGAGATTTCACCGGCTAATAAACGGGGCAGTTTGGTCTCGATGTTTCAATTAATGATCACGATAGGAGTGTTGGCATCCTATTTATCGGATTTGATGTTTGCCGATGAAGGCGATATGTCGTGCTGGCGTCCTATGTTTTATATCGGAGTCGTTCCGGCTTTAATTCTGTTGATAGGTATGGCATTTATGCCAGAGAGTCCACGCTGGTTGATAAGCCGGGGTCGAGATGAAGAGGGAAAATCGGTGTTGGCTCGTATCGAAGGGAATGAGGCAATGGAAGATTCGTACAAAACCATCAAGAATGAGCTGATAAAAAGTGAAAAAGATAAGTCGGGTATTAAAGAATTGATGAAACCGTGGCTGCGTAATGCCGTAATTATCGGTGTGGGGATTATGTTCTTTCAACAATTCGTAGGTATCAATACGGTTATCTATTATAGTCCCAAGATATTCTTGATGGCCGGTTTCGATGGGGCGGTTTCGGCTATTTGGGCGGCGGTCGGTGTTGGGGTCGTCAATCTGTTGTTCACTATTGTTTCGGTCTATTTTGTCGATCGCTTGGGCCGAAGAAAACTATATTTTACAGGTTTGACAGGTATTTTTGTCTCTCTTCTTTTACTCGGTATCTGTTTTACTCATTTTTCTTATCTCGGAGAGATGGGCAAATGGTTGTCTATTATTCTCGTGTTCGTCTACGTCGCTTTTTATGCGATCAGTATCGGCCCGCTCGGTTGGCTCATTATTTCAGAAGTATTTCCTCAGAAGGTAAGAGGTCTCGGTTCCTCTTTGGGCTCGTTATCGGTTTGGGTGTTCAATACAGTGGTAACGTTTACATTCTTCAAAATAGTGAAGGCGTTCACTGTAGAAGGTACTGAAATTTATTTGGACGGAGAAAACTTGGGGAATCCGGCAGGTGCTTTTTGGTTTTATGCGATAGTAGCTCTTGCCGCAATCATATGGGGATATTTCTATGTTCCCGAAACCAAAGGCGTGACATTGGAGAAGATAGAGGAGTATTGGAGAAAAGGAGGAAAGCCCCGTCATTTGAGATAAAAAATAATGGTAAATATCCAAAAAATAGATTGGTTTGATTTATTATGGTAAGATACCATAATTCTTGGCTAATATGTTGGAAAGGCAGTATTACCAGATCATCTAATTTAGCATCACGTAAGGATATTTCTTAACCCAATACCATTTTTTGTAAAATGAAAAAATAACATAGAGAAAAACACGGTGCTATGACAAGGAAAAAACAAAGTAAAAGAGGTTTGAGAGTATGTTGCCTCATGGGGTGTATGGTACTCTTGTTTTCCCAACCGTTTGGGATTTCTGCACAGCAGACAGAGCAGGGCGGTCCCGGTAAAGTTTCGGCCGCTGATTCGCAACAGTTTATTTCGGGAAAGGTTATAGATGCTTCGGGCGTACCTATTATAGGTGCGACAGTCCATTTGAAAGATAGTAAAAATGTGGCTGTGACCGACATGGACGGTAATTTCTCGATAAAATCGGATCAAAAAAATCCAATACTTAGAGTTTCTTATATCGGTTATGATGCCGTGGAAACGAGTGTTAAAGGGAATAAATCTGTACGTATCGTTTTGAAAGAAAATACCAAAGCACTCGATGAGGTTGTCGTTGTAGGTTATGGAACGATGAGACGTTCAGATGTTACGGGTTCTATATCTTCTGTAAAAGGAAGCGAACTCGTAAAGAATTCGACTTCTAATGTGGTACAATCTTTGGCCGGAAAAATGTCGGGTGTACAGGTGGTTCAAAATTCCGGAGCTCCCGGTGGAGATGTTTCTATTTTGATTCGCGGTGTCGGTACGATTAACGATGCGTCTCCTTTGTATGTTATCGATGGAGTTCCCGTAAATGGCGGTATGTGGTATATAAATCCGGCAGATGTAGAGTCTATCGATGTTCTTAAAGATGCTTCCGCCACTGCTATTTATGGTTCGCGAGGTGCAAACGGTGTAGTTATGGTTACTACTCGTCAAGCCAAAGAGGGAAGAACAGAAATTAATTTAGATTATAGTTTCGGTATTCAACAATCTGCAAAGACGTTCGATATGCTGAATGCATCACAATATGCTGCTTTACATAATGAAATGAGGTCGAATGCGGGTTTATCGTTGAATCCGTTGTTTGCCGACCCTGAATCTCTCGGTGCTGGTACGGATTGGCTTTCTCCGTTATTCCGTACGGCTCCGATGCATAAAGTGAATCTTTCTATTTTGGGCGGTAATTCCAAGATTAATCATGCGACATCGGTGGGTTATTATGCACAAGACGGTATTATGAAAAATTCGGAATTTAACCGACTGAATCTTCAATCCAATATATCGTCACAAATATTGAGCAATGTAAAGGTAAGAGCAAACGTAAACCTAAGCGCCGAGAATCGTCGTACTCAGCCTATATCGACTGTTATTCAGAATGCTATGCGCATGTTACCTTCCATTTCTATTTATGACGACGAAGGTAATTATAACGGTCCTACCGGGAATGCCGAGTTGAATGGAGATGCTTTGAACCCTGTGGCTATCGTAAACGAACAAAAGTATCGTATGAAAGGATTCAGAATGTTATCTAATATTTCGGCCGAGTGGGAGATCATCGACGGTTTGGTTGCTAAAACTACCGGAGGTGCGGAACTGGGATATGAGTATAATAACAATTATATACCTAAATACAAATGGGGTAATAAAGAGCAGACCAATACCTCGCAATCATTGTCTTCGGCTTATGAAGAGTTGTATTTGTGGGATAATTCACTTACTTATGACAAGGTATTCGGCAAACATAAATTGAATGCCATGATAGGAACTTCTTACCAAGAGTATAAGAAGGAATGGATGTCTGCTGCCGGTACGGGACGTGCCAGCGAGATGACGACGGAATTGGATAATGCGACGAAAGCTACTGATGTGGGCGGTAATTCTTATTCTTGGGCGTTGATGTCGTATATGGGACGTGTTCATTATTCGTATGACAACCGATATTTCTTGACGGCAACTTTCCGAGCCGATGGTTCTTCCAAGTTCGGAGCCGATAATCGATTCGGGTATTTCCCTTCGTTTTCAACAGCATGGAATGTGTCTAATGAAAGCTTCATGCAAGATGTCCCCTGGATATCGATGTTGAAATTGCGCTTAGGGTATGGATTGACCGGTAACCAGAATATCGATGCGTATGCATTTGCCGATAAGTTGGAAGTGAACGGCGTTTATAATTTCGGTTCGCAACGAGGATTTGAGTCGGAACAAGTATCGCTTATATACCCGTACAAACTATCCAATCCGTCTATTAAGTGGGAGTCTGTCGAACAATACAATGTCGGGTTGGATATAGGTTTCTTGAATGACCGAATTGTCGCTAATGTCGATTTCTATTTAAAGAATACTAACGATATGCTTACCAAGAAGCCTGTTCCTCAAACTAGTGGAACATCTTTGGAACAAGCCGATTGGCCTCCTGTGAATATCGGTAAGGTGAGGAATAAGGGTATCGAGTTTAATTTGAATACTCGCAATTTTGTCGGAGAATTTACTTGGGAAACCAACTTAAATATGACTTTCAATAAGAATGAGGTTTTGAAGTTGGGCGGTCCCGAAATCCTCAGCGGTGTAAGTTTGATTCGTGAAGGTCTGCCTATCAACTCTTTCTATGGTTATAAGATGGGTGGTATCTATCAGACACTGGACGAAGTCTTTGCGGGGGTTCCTATGGAAAACCGCGCTCCTGATAAAGCATCGCATAATTCTCAGGTCAATACGTCACCGGGCGATATTTGGTTTGTCAATGTGAATGGCGATGATGTAATCAATGATTTTGACCGAACAGTTATCGGTAATCCTCAACCTGATTTTATTTTTGGGTTTAACAATCAATTCGGATATAAGAATTTTGATTTGAGTATATTTTTCCAGGGTTCGTACGGGAATGATATATGGAACGGCGTAAGAGTGTCTCATGAGGGTATGGAGAGTACTTATAACCAATTTACCTCTACATTGAACCGATGGAACGGGGAAGGATCCAGCAATACGATGCCTCGTGCCATTTATGCCGATCCGAACCGAAATAACAGAGCTTCGACTCGTTGGGTAGAAGACGGTTCTTATCTGAGGTTGAAAAATCTTACTTTCGGTTATCGTTTTACTCAGGATTGGTTGAAAAAGATCGGGGCCAAATCATTACGGTTGTATTTGAGTTTCGATAATTTGTGGACCTTGACCAATTATTCGGGTCTTGACCCCGAGGTGGGTCTTTGGGGATTGGACTATGGAATTTATCCTACTTCCCGAGTCTATATGTTTGGAGCATCTGTAAAATTCTAAATCTTTCGAATCATGAAAAGGACAATTATATCTACTATATCTGTTGTCGTTCTTTCGACTGTCTTGTCGGGCTGTATGGATAAACTCGAAATATTGCCGAACGACCAAATCATTACCGAAAACTTTTTCGAGGAGGGTTCTCCCGAAGAGATAGAGAGTGGTGTCAATTCTATGTATCAGCGGTTACAGAGTTCGTATATGTATAATTTGCGAATGTGGACATTGGATATTGTCGCCGGAGAGGGCCGTGTTGGAAATGAAGCCGGTGGAAACGGTCTCGAAACGACGCAGTTGTCTAACTTCACAGCGACCAGCGATAACTCCGGGGCTAAGGAATTATGGCGCGGACCCTGGGCGGGAATCAGTCGAACGAATTGGATTTTGACGAATATCGATAAATCTCCGAAGATTTCTGACGCAAAGAAAACCCAATACAAGGGAGAGGCTCATTTTTTAAGAGGGTTGTATTATTTCAATCTGGTACGGTTGTTCGGCGATGTGCCCTGGATAGACAAGCAACAGACTGCAAGCGATGATTTGCAGGTGTCGAGAACATCGAAAGATATAGTTTACCAGCACATCATTGATGATTTTTCTGATGCGGCATCGATGTTACCGGCTGTTTATGAAAATACGACCGACATAGGACGTGCGACGAAAGGGGCTGCATTCGGGTTACTCGCAAAAGTTTATTTGACATTGAAACGGTACAACGAAACTTTGGTTGCTATCGATTCGGTGATGAATCTTGGAGTTTATTCTCTTAATCGGAAATATGAATGGAATTTCAGCGATTTGCGCGAAAACGGTCCAGAGAGTTTATTTGAGGTTCAGTATGAAAAAGATGTGACAGCATATAGTGAATTTGATATATTGGGACAAGGAGGGTGGCATCACGAGTATATGGCTCCTTTGGCAAGTATCAATATCGGAGGACCGTGGGGAAATTTCGGTTGGTTTGCTGTTTATCCCGAATTTGTAGAAAGTTATGAACCAGGCGATTTGCGTAAGTCGGTTTCTGTTTGGTGTGAAGGAGATGTCTATCAAGGCTGGTCTTATGATCCTACTTGTTCGCAGACGGGGCATAACGTGAAAAAGTTCTTGTGTGAAAATATAGGTGTCGACCGGGCGATGGATAGCCCACTTAATTTCCCGGTATTGCGATTTGCCGATGTTTTGTTGATGCAAGCAGAAGCGTTAAATGAGTTGGGGCGTTCGTCCGAAGCGGCTGCTCTGGCATCTTCCGAGAATGATGGCGGTCCGTTGAATCGAGTACGCGTGAGAGCTGGTTTGCCTAATGTGACCACTACCGATCAAGTAGAATTGAGAGAAATTATCAGGCATGAACGTCGTATGGAATTAGCGTTCGAGGGTGGACACCGATGGTTCGATTTAGTTCGATACGATAACGATGGCGAATATGCAAAGACATTTTTCCAAAGTATAGGTAAAACTAATTTTACCACACCTAAGCATTTGCTGTTGCCAGTACCTATCGACGATATAGATGCCAATCCTAATTTGTTGCCTAATAATCCGGGGTACTAAAATCGGGATTAGTTTTCCCACAGAGAGAAAAAGTATTGAGCGAAAAGCTTGTTTGATGTAAAAATGTAAATCATGAAAATACGAATTCTAACATTATTGTTTTCTGCTTTTATTATAGGAGCGAGTTATGCTCATGACGATCTTGTGTATAGAACCGCTTCGGAGTGGAGCTTCGATGCTGGAAATCAGTCGACTATTTCGGAAACGTACGGTTCTGCATTCTTGGGCGGGGCGGTGGTTGCCGATTATAATGGCGACGGTATTCCCGACATTTGTGAGATAGATACATCGGGCGAAGAGATACGTTGGATATGGAAACTGGGTAACGGCGATAATGAATGGAGCAATATTGAGGCTATAACGTTTGGAGAAACGGCTACCGATAAATGTGCGGTAGGTGATTTTAACGGTGACGGGAAAGCCGATATTGCCGTGATGAGATCCGGTTCTTCTTTGGCTACGTGGTATATAGATTATGCTCCATGTGACGGACAGTTCGATGAAAAGGGGAGATTCGGTTTATCGGGCGATATTCCGTTGTCGGGCGATTTCAATGCCGATGGAGTAGATGATATTTGCGTATATCGCCCCTCTTCCGGTACTTGGTATGTTTGTTTTGCCGATATCTCAGGGTATCCAGAGTTCGAGAGCCATTTGGCTATTAATGGAGTTTTGTTCGGAACGTCGGGCGATATTCCTTTTGTGGGCGATTTTGATGGCGATGGGTATGACGATATGGCTTTGTTACGAGCATTGGAGAGCCGCGTGTTGGTTAATCTATATGATCGAAAGAAACCTAAATATGAGCATTATGCCGATCTAAACGGTGTCGGAGTTTCTGATTTGGAGATTACTGTTCCAGTACAGAATGTAGTGGCTGTTTCGGCGGCAGACATTGATTTGTCCCGTCCTAAATCATTGCCTTTGGCTACGCAGGAAGAGGTGGGAGCAGAGGTAAATCTGCGACATGGCTGGACTTGTATTTTCGATAATTCTCTTGATGTGGATAAATGGGCTGCTGCGTTGCAATATGCGGGTATCAATACATTGGAATATCACCCGTGGATGAGAGCTCATGAGGAGGTTGCACCGGAGACCGAAACATGGAATACGTATGTCGGTGATGACCGTTTGTGGACCAGCAAGGCTATGATGAAACAGAAGGTAGAGAAGTTTCGATCGATAGGAGGGCGTTCAATTTGTTATACAGGTATTTATGCCAGTACACCAGCATTTGCTCTTGCACACCCCAGTTGGGCCATGAAAAATGAGGCTGATAAAAGTTTCATGACATACGGGGGATCTTATCTGTATTTAATGTCTACTAACGAGAATGTGAACGCTCCTTATGAGGTGAACGGAAAGAATTATAAGAGCTTTAATGAATATTTCATAGCGCAGGCCGTCGCTGCTCAACAGGAATATAATTATGACGGTTATCGTTGGGACTGGTATGGTTTGCCGGAAACGTATGTTTGTGACGGATTGGCCGGTACGGGAAATTTTTCTTATGAAATGGCACAATTTGTCAACCAATTGGATATTGCTGTTAAGGAAGTAAGGAGCGATGTTACGACTACGGCATTGCAACTTCCTTCGACTAGTGGAAATGTGCCCCATTTGACGACGGGAGCAGTGGTCAATCATCAGTTTATGGAACTTTGGCCGTATGGTACGGGAACAAAATATAGTGATTTGTATCGTGATATTTATGATGCTAAATCGCGTTATCCCGATAAACCTGTGTTCGCTAATTTTTATCCTCCGACGGAAATGAATTTATCGACCAGTTGGCCGGTTGAAAACATAGATTACCAATTCGCTACCTGTCTTTCGGCAGGAGGATACCCGTCTGCGCAGGTGGTCGACGGAGTTGCCGGATTTACCGATCCTGTACCGTTTCATGCCGTAAATTATCCGGCAAGCGTACTCGAACGTATCGCCCAGTGGAATAAATTTGTTGCTGCTTATGGTGCTTATTTCTATTATTCGAATCCGGCTTATCTTATTACCGATTATGTCCGGGGAGACTTTACGGTTTCGGGGAGTAATAGCGGAGTGTTCGGGACGTTGAAAAAGCGTTATGATAAAAGGACACGTGAGATAGATGCTTTTGTCGTGGATCTTGTGAACTATGGCAACAGCCTAGATTTACGTTGGGACGAAGTTAATACAGTTCCTTCTTCTACACAGGTTTCGGTTTCATTTACTTTACCCGATGGTTTTGTCGCATATAAACTGTATTGCATTACTATCGACGGAAGAAACGAAGTTCCCTATTCCTTGAACGGCAATAAAGTGGAGGTTTCTCTTCCATCGGTGTCGGTATTTGCTTCGTTGGTACTGACTTCGACAAAATCGCAAGAGCTCCCTTCGGAACCGAGCGGGGTAGGAAGTATGCCAGAATTGTTTACATTCGGTTATGATGCGAAAGGTGAGACTTTAAATAAAGATGAGGCTACCTATATCCCTGTCATGCAAGAGGGGAAACCTTATGTAGTAGCCAGCGAGTTCGGCGGGAATGTGGCCGAGTGGTATGAAATCACGGATGCTTATCAGGGAGAATCCGCTATTCGCGTGACTGCCGGCGATATTCGGTTCAATACGACGGACAACGGAGCAATTCGGATTCCTATCGAAAAATTCAACCGGTTCAAACTTGCTGTTCGTTCGAATAATACGACTGCCTCATGGTTCGGATTCCGACTATTGAAACCGTCTGAAACATCGTCTGTGTGGGAATCGAGGGACTTGTATTATCGCGTAGGTTATAGTCAGCCTAATATCGCTTATATCACATTGACTCCTGTGAAACCGCAGAACGGAGTATGGGTAGAATATAAGCGGGATATTTTGAGCGATGTGATTGGTCTGTGGGGTGTGGAATGGGCAAATGCGATCGTAACCGATGTGCATTACGGACCGGTAGATAGAAATAGTGCAGACTATGATAACTTGATTTTTATGTCGCCCGATTATAACAGTGGAATCGATAATCAAAAAAAAAACGACAAAATAAAGTGTTGGACTGAAAACGGTAGAATATGCATTGAGGGTTCCGATTTTTATCGGGGGAAAGAGTTCCGTCTACAAATTACCGATTTGTCGGGGCGGGTAATTGGTATGGAAGACTGCATTGTAGATAGTTATCGATTATTATCCGAGACGATACTTTCGATGCCGGGTGCATATTTTATACAGGTCATAGATAAAGAAACTGATGTGACGGTGCTGCAGATCCGTTGCATCGCAAATTAAAATAATGTATAACAATAAAAGTGATTACCATGAGAAAAATTGTCTTTTTATTAACAGCTTTATGCTTATCCATGAGTGCATGGAGTCAGGACGGATTGGTATATTGGTCGCAAGCCGACGGTTACAAATTCGATTTTGATTTAGATGGAACGGTAGATTTTTCGTTACCGACACAAACGACTGATAAAGCTATTTCGCAAGTATTTGTGTTCGATGCGAATGGCGATGGGTATTTCGACCTTTGTGAGCTCGATTTAAACGATAATCTCATTAATTGGATTTTTTATTATAATGATGGGAATAATAACTTCGTAGACCCTCAAACAGTCATATATGGCATGTCGGAAGGAGATAAAAAATTGGCCGGAGATTTTAATGGTGACGGTATCGGCGATGTGGGTATCCGTCGCGATAATGAGTTTGGCCTTTGGTGGCTGATTACGTTCCAAGCGATGGCTCCTGATGTAAACCAACAGTTCGGAATTAGCGATAAAGACTTATTGGTTGCCGGAGATATGAATGGAGACGGGCAGGACGATATAGTGTGCTATGATAAGGGTTCTTGGTTATGCTCTTTTACTCCGTCAGATACGGAATATAAGACTCCCGATTTTGTCTCAAAAGATGTGCAGGTGACTTTCGGTACATCGTACGATATACCTGTGTTGTGCGACGTGGACGGTGACGGGTATGCCGATATGGGGTTGTGTTCTGTCGATGACGAGGAAGTTAGTTTTAATCTCCATAGTGCGACGAAAACTGCAAATAACGGATATAGCAGCGATAATGGTCGAGGTACTTTCGATAAGGTTGTACTTATGCCTTCGGGTATAAATCCTACTTGTGTATGTGCTGTAAAGAGTAAAGGAACGACCGGCATCGAATCGGAGCATGCCGTGGCAAATGTCAGTGTATATCCTACCTTAGTACGGGCTGGGGATTCTTTTACCGTGAAAGGTAACGATGTGACGAAAGTGAAAATATACGGTATGATGGGACAACTTGTTAAGGAAATCGATACCGACGGTAGCATGTCGACGGTTGTCGTTTCGGTCGATGGTTGGGCTCAGGGAACATATTTTGTTTGTTGCGAAAGTGAAGGTGCCGTTTCTTCGTCTAAATTAATCGTTCAATAAGTGAATTGAGTCTGTATGAAAATCTATTTGAAATATATATTTCTGTTTCTTATTGCCGGGAGTATCTTTTCTTCGTGTAACCAAAAAGATGAGAAGGTGTATTCTTTTTGGGCACTTCAAAATAGGGCGACGGGAGAATATTTGTATGAAGACGACGGCGAATGTAAATTCAGCCGTGAAAAGCAAGGCGATAAGTCTTTGTGGAAAATAGCGGCTGCCGAGGGCGATCATGTTTGTATCGTAAATAAGAAGAGCGGTAGATATTTGTCTCTCGATAATGGGCAGGTCGTTTGTTCTGTGGTCGATCAACCGGTTACCGAGTCTGCCGAATGGTACTACGGAAATTTCGATTTTGTTACTCAAACTAATAGCGGCTGGTACACAATTTCGAATCGTTCGGCCGAGTCGAATTTGCATTTGGTGGAAAAAGATGGTACACTTTGCATGCAGGATAACGCAAACAGAAATACCGATTTTTCTGCCCATTGGACTTGGGTGAGAGAAGAGGGTACGCCTTTGTCTTATTCTTTTACTCCCGATGGAGTTACGGATGCTTCTTTTTGGGGAATACGAACGGCTAAGGCTATTTCTCCAACCGAGATACACTCCGATTATCACGGAGAGAAAGTATGGAAATTATCTCAGGATATTTCGTCTTTTCCGAAATTTTCCACTGAAAACAATTTGTTGATAGAGGCTCTGTACAATATGGCATTGGAAGAGATGTTGATGGATGTGCGCAGCGACAGCACATTTAGGGCCGGCGCTCTTTGGCCCGATACATGGACTCGTGATGCCGTGTACAGTATATGGTTCAGCTATGCATGGATTATGCCGGAAGTGTCTCGGAAAACTCTCGATAAGCAGACTCTTCGTAATCCTCGCGAGGCCTTGCAGGACACAGGTAGCGGAGGTTCATGGCCTATATCGACCGACCGTGTGGTGTGGGCACTCGCTGCTTGGGAGTACTATCTGTACACAGGAGATAGTTCGTGGCTCGAAGGTGCTTATGAAGGTTTGAGTTATACGGCTCGAAAGGACATTCATGTAGCATTCGATAAACGCATAGGGCTGTTCAAAGGGGAGACTTGTTCGATGGACTGGCGTACCCATACTTATCCGAATTGGTTTACCAATGTGACGATAGGCAGTTCGTTTTCTTGTGGAACAAATGCGCTGCACATGTTCATGTATGAGTTTTTGTCGAAGGCAGCCGGAATACTTGGTAAACCGGAAAGTGAGAAAACATATTGGGAAAGTTTCAGGAATGTGTTGAAGGATTCGATAAACAAACATTTCTGGAACGAAGACAAAGGTTTATACGAGTGTTACTTGTATCCCGAAATTTCGGGGTATAAGGCTTCGGAACGGGTCGGTGTCATGTCGAACGGACTGTGTGCTGTTTTGGGAGCGAGCACCGATGAGCAAATTCGCCGTATGGTCGGTAATTTCCCGCTATATCCATACGGGGCTGCTGTTCTTTATCCTTCTATTCCCGACAATTTTGCATACCACAATAAAAGTATTTGGCCGGTTTGGCAAACACCGTATATGTATGCGGCTCGTCAGGTGGGCAATATATTGGCAGTGGAACACATGGCGGCTTCTTTAACGAGAGCTTCGGCTCTTTTCCTGACACATAAGGAGAATATGACTTACGACACCGGATATGATCGGGGTACAGCTTTGAACTCGGATAGGCAACTGTGGTCGGTTTCTTCCTATATCAGTTTGGTGTATAGAGTTTTGTTCGGCATGAATTTGACGGAACGAGGAATCGCATTTAATCCTGTCGTACCCGATATAGTGAACGGCTGGCTTTCTTTGTCGGATTTCCGCTATCGCGATGTGACGATAGATATAAAGGTATCTGGAAAGGGAAATCGGGTGAAATCGTTGAAAGTCAATGGCGAGAAACAAGCATTGCCTTTTGTCCTTCCAGCCGATAGTAAGGGGGAATATTCGATCGAGATAGAAATGATGATCGATGAACCGAAAGGCAAAATAAATTTGGTGAAGGCTGGACCCGGGAAATGTTGGTCGCCGGTAGAACCTGTTTTGGTATTGAACGGTTCGACTCTAAGTTGGAAGGAAGAGGAAAATATGAAGTACTACCTTCATTCCAATTTTTCTGAGGAGGATAAACTGGTAACCTCTCCTTACGATTTAATTGGGGCTCCCGATGGATTTTATTCGGTTTATGCTGTCGATGAAAAAGGATTTGCATCGGATATGTCCAATGCGGTTGTTTATTCTACTTGGCAATCGGTTTGTGAAGCGGAGCAGAGCTCTCATTCAGGAACGGTTTCTAATCTTCACAAAGGATTTTCGGGGAGTGGCTTTGTTATCGATTTGTTTGCACGTCCGGCTAATGTGAAGTTTCAGGTACAAGTCCCCGAGGCCGGCGATTATGCCATAGCCCTTCGGGGTGCTAACGGACACGGGCCGCATGGTACATGGTGCGCCATACGTTCGGTAGCAGTGGACGGAAACGACGCCGGTACATTCATTTTGGAAGCAACAGGCGATTGGAAACAATGGTTGGATTCCAATTATATTGTTCTTCGAGGGTTGAATGCCGGAGAACATACGGTGTCGCTTTCTATCGATCCTGAGAAGAAGGGATATGACTTTAATATGTCGCATGGACGGGAAGACGCTAATGATTGCCATATCGACTGTTTAAAGTTGATTCGACTTTAATAAAGTCTTATTGTTTATTTAGGAAAGAGAATATCTTGCTATGCAGGGTATTCTCTTTCTGTTTTTAACGGACTTTTTATGATCCTGCTAAAAAATCTATTTGTCGGTGGTTTACATTTGCTCATGGAAATACGAAAATTTGATGTTACACTGAAAAACTGGATAATCATGAATGGTCTAATTAAAATTTTGTACAAAACGTTGACGGGAGAATATGCCACACGCTGGGCGAGAGAAAATGAACTATCTCGGTTGAAAGGAGTGAAGCCTCTTGATACCGAGCGATTTGGTTTGGTATATCCTGAGCCTGATGAAGAGTGGCCTGTCGGGGAAAATAAAGAGATTCATACCTCTACCTTCGGAATGGATTCCGATTTAATAGACCCTCTACAAATGTCGGAGAGAGTGGACTCTAAAAAAGATCTCTATTTTTTGTCTGAGGATAATGTGAATCCCCACAATTTACTTTTTTCGATGGATACACCGCGAGAAAGTCTGTTTCATTGGACCACTGACAGAGTGTCGCAATCGGAAACTGAACCGAAATCTAAATGGAAGATACTTGGTGCGGAACCTGTTGAAGGGAGTGCTCAACCGTCGCTCGATGTCGATAACGGTAGGGAAGAGCCAGTTGTCGAGAAGCAGACACGAACGCTTATGACACCGATAGGTTCTTTGTGGAATGTTTCGGATAGATATCCCATCTTTCATGGTGGAAACGGGGAGCTCGATTTGGGAAACGAGGTTGCACCCCCGGCTAAACAGGGAATCGAGCAACTATACGATAAGTCGAGATCCAATCTTTCGGAAGAAAAATATCGGGAATTGGACAAAACCGTGAAATCTTTAAGAGCCTATCCCAAAATTAACCATCTGTTTTCCATGATAGAGGCGGCAGGTCCTGTTCCGATCATTATAGACGATAGTGTAAAAAATCCAAGCTATTTTACTGAAAATGGGGGATATATAAAAATACCGTCTCGTCTTTCGTCATTTGAAAAATCAGCCGTGTTGGAAGAAGTTATTCATCGGGCGCAGCACTTGCTTTACGGGACAGAGGCTATGCAAGATCCCGCCAATCGCCGGGTAATAGAGGGGGAGGCTAAGATGTTTTGGGACTATTTTGCCAATCATGAGGCCAGGGGAGGTTTAAAAATGTCTCGAAGTGAGAATTATGCAACCGAATTAGGTCGTGCTATAAATAATGGAGGAATTGAAGATCTCGATTTTTTTTACCGATGGGTCGATGAGATGGATCCGGAAAAAGTGCACGGCGATACGTTGCCGACGAATCGCAAGTTCGATCCAAAATTGTTGAAGTATTATCATTGGAAAAATAAGAAAGAATATTTTTAAATTTAAGAAAATAATTCCTATATTTGACTAATAGATTGTTCGAATAGGTCTTAGTAGTGATAATAAAAATTTCAATATGGAAATGAGAAGAATATTTTCGGTTGTTGTCTGTGCGGTGGGAATTTTTTTCTCCATGACAGCCGGGAGCAAAGACGAGTGCTTGAACAGTTACGTATCGGCGGACAGTTTGCTCCTGTACGAATATTACGAAACGTATGTTATGATTCGGCCTTTGAACTATCTACGGATATTTCCGGAGCAGAAAGCTGTTGCGCCGGACTGGTTTCATTATCGGGACAGGGTGATAGAACTTCGTGTTCTTGCGCTGAGGAAGCGGATTAGGGAGGAGTATCCGCAGGATTATCCTTTGGGGAGAGGATCCGTACGTGTGTGGCTCATGTTTTCTCTTCGTACGGGTGAATTGGTAACTGCTGAGTTAATGTTTCTAAAAGAGGTATTAGAGGTTGTCGACAGTTTCCCCGCACGGGAGATTATTGCGATGTGCATGAACTCCGATTGGAGTGGAAGTACATATATAATGGAGCATGAGCCGGATAAATATGATAATATGTACACCGGATATCTTTTTTCACCCTATTAGTGTCATGGATTTCAAAAAAATATTTTCGGTCGTCGTCTGTGCTGTGGGAATTTTTTTCTCCATGACAGCCGAGAGCAAAGACGGATGCTTGAACAGTTACGTATCGGCGGACAGTTTGCTCTTGTATGAATATTACGAATCTCATATTTGGGTTAGTCCATTGAACTATCCCAGGGTATTCTCTGAGCAGAGAGCCGTTGCGCCGGACTGGTTTCATTATCGGGACAGGGTGATAGAGCTTCGTGTTCTTGCGCTGAGGAAGCGAATCTGGGAAGAGTATTTGCGAGATTTCCCTTTGGAGAGGCTATCCGTACGTGTGTGGCTCATGTTTTCTCTTCGTACGGGTGAGTTGGAAACTGTGGAGCTAATGTTTCGAAGAGATGTATTAGAGGATACCGACAGTTTCCCCATTCGGGAGATTATTGCGATGTGCATGAACTCCGATTGGAGTGGAAGTACATATATAATGGAGCATAAACCGGATAAATATGATAACATGTACACCGGATATATTTTCCCGTTATATTAGTGTCATGGATTTCAAAAAGATATTTTCGGTCGTCGTCTGTGCTGTGGGGATTTTTTTCTCCACGGCAGCCGGGAGCAAAGACGAGTGCTTGAACAGTTACGTATCGGCAGACAGTTTGCTTCTGTACGAATATTCCAAAACGCATATTATGGCTCGGCCATTGAACTATCCCCGGGTATATTCAGAGCAGAAAGCTGTTGCGCCGGACTGGTTTCATTATCGGGATAGGGTGATAGAGCCCCGTGTCTTTGCGCTGAGGAAGCAGATTAGGGAGGAGTATTTGCGAGATTATCCTTTGGAGAGAGGATCCGTACGTGTGTGGCTCGTTTTTTCTCTTCGTACGGGTGAGTTGGAAACTGTGGAGGTAATGTTTAGAAAGGGGATATTAGAAGATGTCGACAGTTTCCCCGCACGGGAGATTATTGCGATGTGCATGAATTCCGATTGGAGTGGAAGCACGTATATAATGGAGCATGAACCGGATAAATATGATAGCATGTACACGGAGTATTTTTTTTCGCTATATTATTAGCGTGAAGAATAGGAGTAAGTCTCGTAATTGCATAAAAAATTGAAGGACGAGTGTGAATAGGTTTTGTGAAAATGTTTTATCTTCACCACCAAATAATGAATTATGGCATCTTATTCCAGAAAATCGACCCGTAATAAAGCTCTTTGGGGATATCTGTTGCTTATTGCCGTTTTGTTGTCATCTTCGTGGTTTGTGTATCATGAGATAAATTTGTTGGTATCGATAAAAGCGGTCGAGGCAGATATGAGGCTGAAACGTCAGGAGATGTCTTCCGCTTTATCGGCTCTGTATAGAGCGGAGACGGTGGGACAATCGCTCGTTTGGGGACAGTTTTCGGATTATCCGGTATATAGGAGAGTGACGAATGATGCCGTAACATGTGTGGATTCGTTACGTCGTATTACATCGGACTCTGTCCAGCTGTCCCGAATCGATAGTATTATCGGTCTGCTGAATCGGAAAAATGCGGTTATACGGCGATTGATGGGAACCACGATCGATGTGGCCAAGGAGCAAAACCGGAAAATAGAGGATATGATGAAACAGCAAGATTCGTTGATCCTTATTCAGAATCGTCAGCAAAGATTGGTTCGACAGAGCGATTCGCTGATAGAGAAACGCCGCCGTAAAAATGTGTTCGGACGAATAGCCGATGCTATTTCGGGGAAAGCACCTACTCGGTTAGATAGCATTCGGATAGAATCGAAACGTATAGGAGCGTTGAGCGATTCGTTGGCTGCCGATTTGAAAGCGATGGAAAGCGGTTATAATGAGATCCGGGAGTTGTCTCAACAGGCTCTCGAACGGGAGCGGTGGCGATTGAGAAACGATAATCAACGGTTGAACGGTCAGATCAATCGTCTGATGAATAGCTTTGAACGAGAGCAACTTATTGTATCGGAGAAGATACAAGAACGAAATGAACAGATTCGTCAGGAGTCTATGAGAGCTTTGGTCGCTGTGGCTTCCGGTGCTATTTTATTGGCGGTTATTTTTGGGGTATTGGTTTGGAAAGGTTGGTTAAGGGACGATCGTTTTCGTAGGGCATTGGAAGAAGCTCGGAGACGAGCCGAAGATTTGTTGGAGGCTCGGGAAAAGTTGATGCTGACGATAACGCACGATTTTAAGGCTCCGCTCGGTTCTATTATCGGATATGTGGAGTTGATGATGAGGCTGGATAATACCGAACGGCAAAAGTTCTATTTGCAAAACATGAAGGCATCATCGGATCATTTGCTTTCGCTGGTAAGCGATTTACTCGATTTTCACCGTTTGGAGTCGCATAAATTGGATATAAATCATATTGCTTTCAGCCCCAAAGTATTATTCGATAAAATAGTATCTGCTATGCAACCTGTGGCGGATAAGAAACAACTGAATCTGGTATTGAAAGTTGAGAAATCGGCCGATGCCAATTTTTCGGGCGATCCGTTAAGGATTAAGCAAATTGTCGATAATTTGTTGTCCAATGCTTTGAAGTTTACAGCCCGGGGTACGGTGACGATTCATGTGTTTGTGCGTGTTCGATATCTTGTTTTTTCGGTTAGCGATACGGGACGGGGAATAGCCCGAGATGATTTGGAACATATATTTCAGGCTTTTACACGGCTTTCTTCGGCACAGGGAGTCGAGGGGTTCGGATTGGGGTTGGCTATTACTCGACAGCTCGTCGATTTGATGGGCGGGCGTATAGATGTCCGCAGTGTGGAGGGAGTTGGCAGTACGTTTACCGTGGAAATTCCATTGGAAGAAGTCTCGGAGGAGACCGGCGATACGAAGGCTTTTTCGGGGAAACGTTGCCTATTGCTCGATGACGATAAATTACAATTGACACTTTTTGAGAATCAGTTGAAACAATTGGGTATAGAATCGGTTGCCTGCATGAAGGCCGAGGAGATTTTGGGTTATCTGGAACATGAGCATTTCGATGCTTTGTTTACCGATATGCAGATGCCGGAAATGGACGGAGTGAGTTTTTTGAAATTTTTGAGGGAGTCTCATATCGCTCTGGCGAGAAAGCTTCCGGTTGTAATGGTTACGGCGAGGATCGATGCAGACCAATTCCTTTCGGAAGGTTTTTCGGGAATTTTACACAAGCCTTTTTCGTTGGCGCAATTATCTTTTTGTTTATCGGGGATTTGGAATGAAGAGGCAACTCCCCGTGAGATAGAAGATGAGGGTGAAAGAGGAGAGGCTCCGTATGATTTTGCGGCTCTTACGGCTTTTGCCGAAGATGATGCGAAGGCTCGCCGGAAAATATTGGAGACATTCTTTCAGGAGATAAATAGCCAGATAGAGGAGTTGAAAGGGGCCGCGGCTCGTCGCGATGGGATTGTGGTATCACGTATTGCTCATAAGTGGCAACCGATTTTCGCCATGTTGAAAATTTCGGATATGTTGCCGGTGTTGTCTCGATTAGAAGAGGAAGGTGCGCATAAGTGGACCGATGAGCTGTCTCGAAATCTTGATAAGTTGTTGGTCTGTGCTGAGAAAATACGTACAGGCCTTAAATTGGTATTGGCAAAGGAGGAATAATTATGAAGCATATTCTCATTGTAGAAGACGATACGACATTTGCTGTTATGTTGCAGACGTGGCTTTCCAAGAAAAAATTTTCGGTAGTATCTGTTTCGGGAATTGCAGCAGCGAAAAAAACTCTTATTGAAAGTTCGGTCGATTTGGTGCTTTGCGACTTACGTTTGCCTGATGGAGACGGCATCGATTTGTTGGAATGGGTGAGCAATCGGAATGTAAATGTTCCTTTGATCGTAATGACGAGCTACGCGGCTATCCCGTCGGCTGTTCAGGCGATGAAACTCGGTGCGAGAGATTATATATCTAAGCCGGTGAATCCGGAAGATTTATTGCAAAAGATAAACGAGGTTTTTAATGCGGGTGTCAAGACTGGGAAACAGATTCCTGTGTCTGAATCTGTACCGGAAGAAACAAATTATTTAGAGGGGCAGAGTGAAGCTGCCCGTCAATTGTATACTTATGTGAAGTTAGTGGCTCCGACCTCTATGTCTGTGCTGATCAATGGGGCCAGTGGGACAGGAAAGGAATATGTGGCTAAACGGATACATCAATTAAGTAAACGTTCGGAGAAACCGTTTGTCGCCATCGATTGTGGAGCCATTCCGAAAGAATTGGCTGCTTCTGAATTTTTCGGGCATAAGAAAGGTTCGTTTACGGGAGCGATTGAGGATAAAGTCGGTGCTTTTATAGAAGCAGATGGTGGAACGATCTTTCTTGATGAAATAGGAAATCTGAGTTACGATGTTCAGGTACAGTTGCTACGTGTGTTGCAAGAACGCAGAGTGAAGCCCATCGGGACTACAACGGAAGTAAAAGTCGATGTGAGGTTGATTGCCGCGACAAATGAAGACTTGAAGGCGTCTATAAAATCAGGTGCATTTAGGGAAGATTTGTATCATCGAATCAATGAATTTACGATCTATATGCCGCATTTGTGCGAACGAGGTGAGGATATACCGTTGTTTGCTAATTTCTTTTTGGATCAAGCCAATCGAGAACTCGAAAAGCCTGTTCCCGGATTTTTGCCGGAAGCGATGGAAAAGATTTCTCAATATACTTGGCCGGGAAATTTAAGAGAAATGCGTAATACTGTTATGAGGGCGGCTTTACTTGCTCAGGGGAATCCCATACGTGTGGAACATTTGGGCATAGACATGAATATAGACAAGCCGATAAATATTTTACACGATCCGGATAGTGAGCGGACTAAGATTGTATCGGCATTACAGAAATGTTTGGGTAATAAAAGTAAAGCGGCTGCAATGTTAGGCATAGATAGAAAGACATTGTATAACAAGTTGAAATTGTATCAAATCGAGTAACTTATATATTTGTAGAATATAGGATACGGTTCGTCATAGTCAAGTCGGAAATCTTATTTCCGCTTGCCTTTGCACTTATCTCTCACTGTATTTGAGGATAAAAGGGTGTGGAATTTTTCCACACCCTTTTTCTTTTTATTCTACAAATTTCCACATAAGATTTTTGTATTCTATTTATTTAATTTATTTATAATCAGTTGTTTGTGTATTCTTTGGAAGTGTTGGCATAACGATTGTTGTTTTATAGTCGAAGAATGGAATATAGAATGTATAACTAAAAAAGTTAGAATTATGAAAAAGTTAATGTTATCAGTAGCTGTGTTCATGATGGGAGTATCTACTCTTGGTTTGTATGCACAAGATTCCAATGTAGAGCCTGTAAAGAAAGATAGTGTCCCAACCGAAGAACCTAAGAAAGAGGAGCCTAAATCAGAGGCAGCTTGGGTTTGTATGAGCGAAGAACCTGCTAAGACAGACAGTGTGCCGTCTCAGGAACCCAAGAAAGAAGAACCCAAGACTTCATCGGTTTATATGAATGAAGAACCGGCTAAAACCGATAGTGTGCCTTCGCAGGAGCCTAAAAAAGAAGACGTTCAAAAGATATTTTCTATCAGATAACTTTTGTGAAAGATATTTTATAGGCTAACCCTAAAAAACGTTCTTATTTTTTATCTGTTTTAGTGAAGATGATGATGGTCCCGATATCTCCTATAAGGAGGTATCGGGATTTAATTTTCTAATATTTAGTTAGATAGATAGAATGTCGTGAATATATAATATGATTAGTAATAATAACTAAATAAATAATTATAAATAATCCATGCATTTTACATATATTTGTACAATAGAATTTGTATTTTATAACTCTGTTTAAGAGGAAGAAGTGCAAAAGTTCGAGGGAGAGGCTGATTTTATCGAGGATAACGTATTGTTGTCTGGAAGCTTAGGCTTTGCCTAAACTAAAATAGCAATGGTGGAAAACGACAGTATCGGGTGGTATGTAGCGAAAACGTATCGGCAGGAACGTAAGATCAAAGACCTTCTTGCCCGTATGGGTATAGAGCATTTTGTACCTTTCCATCAAGTCGTAAAGGAGATTAACGGGAAGCGAAAAAAAGTAGAAGAGCCTTTTGTGAACGGGTTGATATTTGTTCGAGGAAATAAAAAAAGTTGCATTGAGTTGATTAACGAATATGGGTATCCTATGAGATATTTGCGGGATTTTTCCACTCGTTCGCTTTTACGTGTACCCGATAAGCAAATGGAGGATTTTATCTATTTGGTAGACCGTCATGAAAATGAGATAGAATTGTTTCCCCATGATTTAAAACGAGGAGATCGGGTACGTGTGGTCGCAGGGACTTTTGCCGGAATCGAAGGGGAGTTAATCCGCATTGCAGGCCATCGTCGAGTGGTAGTTCGTCTCGAAAATTTATTTTCAATCGCTACGGTTTTTATACCGGGGGGATATTTGGAAAAGATATGCGACCGGTGATTAAATATATTTCATTTTATGATTTTGCCGATTCTGGGATAGCGCGGAATTATAGCGTTGCTGCGGCTAATAAAATGGATTATATCATTGAATCTCTTGTAAGAATCGGATATGACGTAGAGGTAGTTTCGGCATCGGCATGTATAGAAAGCGGGACGTTTCGATGGTATAAGTCTCGGGTTGAAGAGAGACAGCCTCATGTGAAAACGAGATTTTTCTCGTCGTTTCGTTGTCGATCTAAAATATTAGTCTTGTTGCGACTTATTTGGGGGGTATTGCAATTATTGAGTTATCTTCTTTTTTGTGTTAAAAAAGGAGAGTCTATATGGGTATACCATTCTTTGTATTATTACAATGTGATTTTGCTGGCAAAAAAAATAAAGAAATTCAAACTGATTCTCGAAGTAGAAGAGATTTATCAAGATGTTTCTCCTGTTCCTCGGTATATGGAACGTTGGGAATGCAAGATGATAGACGTTGCGGATAAGTTTGTGTTTTCGACCGATCTTCTGAATGATAAAGTAAATAGGCAAAAGAAGCCTCATTTAGTTATTTATGGGACTTATCGGTGTGTGCCTGTGATGAGCGAACGGCACGGAGACAATAAGGTGCATGTTGTCTATTCTGGTACACTTGATCCCAATAAAGGCGGAGCTATGGCGGCTGCGGGTGTGGCGGCGTCCTTGCCGTCTACATATAGAGTTCATATACTTGGATTTGGGAATCCGGGAGAGATACAGGCGATTAAAGAGCTGTGTGAAGAGATGTCGGGCAAAGGCGGTGCGGTAGTCTCCTATGATGGGGTACTGAAAGGGAGTGCATATATAGATTTTTTACAGACGTGTCAGATTGGCCTGAGCACGCAGAATCCTGATGCGGCGTTTAATAATACCTCGTTTCCGTCGAAAATATTATCTTATATGTCGAATGGTTTGCAAGTCGTTTCTGCCGATATAGAAGCGGTACGGCGAGCTTATGGAATTTCGGGTTATATTTATTATTATCAGAAACAAGAACCCAGCGATATAGCAAATGCCATATTGAATGTGGATTTGGATAATCCTTTTGACACGCGGGCGGTGGTACAGTCTTTGGATAATAGGTTTGTAGAACAATTGAGTTTGTTTCTCCGTGATAGAGTTTAGTGATATAAAAGGGAAATACATAGGTAATAAGAACCTAATTAACAATGTACTGGGCTCTTTCCTTGTTCGAGGGTTCGGCTTTTTGGTTTCTTTTGCCTTGTTTCCTCTTTATCTGAACTATTTCGATGACAATACCGTATTAGGGTGCTGGTTCACGATGTGTTCTGTTTTATCATGGATACAAGTCTTTGATTTGGGAATAGGCAATGGCTTGCGGAATCATTTGACGGCCGATTTGAGTTTGAAAAACTATGAAAGTGCCCGGCAATATATATCATCTTCTTACATTTTGATGGGAGGTGTCACTGTATTTATTTCGTTTTTAGCATTTATAATAAGCCGATATATAGATTGGAATTCGGTTTTCAATATTTCGGAACAAAGCATATCGCCAGAGAGTTTGCGTAAAGGGGTTGTTATCGCTTTATGTGGTGTATTGTGTTTTTTCTTTCTGAAATTGATTATCTCTATTTTGTATGCCTTGCAGAAATCGGCGTTACCTAATTTCTTGAATCTGCTTTCTACCGTTTTATTATTGATTTTTCTGTGGGTATATGATCCGACCGGAGATGTCGAACGAGATTTTGTAACGATTTCTTGGGTGCAGGCTGTTACAGGGTGTTTGCCGTTATTGGTAGCGACAATAATTGTTTTTGCAAAAGACCTGAAAGAATGTTTGCCATCGTTCAAGTACTTTCGGTGGGATAAAGCCACTGGTGTTTTGTCGTTGGGAATTTTGTTCCTTGTTTTGCAGTTGTTATACATGATAATTACTGTAACCAACGAGTTTTTTATATCCTACTTTTTCGATCCGTCTTTCGTTGTAGAATACCAGATATATATAAAGATCTTTTCAATCGCCGGTACATTTGTGTCTTTGGCTCTGATTCCGGTATGGTCGGCTGTGACGAAAGCATTTGTAGAAAAACGTTACGATTGGATAATCAAGTTGGTCCGTTTTCTGTATTTTGTCGCTGGTATTGCTGTATTGTTTCAATTGGCTATCATTCCATTTCTTGACCCGATATTGGAATTTTGGTTAGGCGAGAAGGCTATCGAGGTGAATTTGTCCGCTGCATTGCTGTTTGCCCTATTGGGGTGTGTGATGATTTGGGTATCGGTTTTGACGAGTGTCGTTAATGGTTTAGGCACGCTTAAATGCCAGTTGTATGGTTTTTTATGGGCTGTACTCTTCAAAGTCGTAGCTATCGTTTTATTTTCTTCGTGGATTCCGTGGACGATTGTAATCACAGCTACGATTGTAGGTTTATTGCCCTACTGTGTCTGGCAACCTGTGGTGATGAACAGGCAGTTGAAAATGTTGAATAAAGAGGCTTTTCAAAATGGGTAAGAAACTGTTGATCGTCAATACTTATGCCAATTTGTGGTCAACCGGCAGGATTGCGGCCGAGATAGGGGAGATTGCGGTAAAACATGGTTGGCAGTGCTATTTTGCATACGCAAGCGAATCGAATCCTTGCTCATGTGAGGAGATTAGAATTAATAAAAGCGTTATATCGTATATTATACATACCTATTTGTTTTCCCGTATTCTCAATTTGAAAGGATTCGGTTCTTGGATTGAGACGAAGTTATTTATCAGAAAAATAAAGAAAATAGCTCCCGATATAATTCATTTGCATAATATTCATCAGAATTTTTTGAATTTGCCACTTCTTTTCTCTTTTTTGAAAAAAGCGGGTATTCCGGTTATTTGGACCCTTCACGACTGTTGGGCTGTGACGGGGGGGTGTACTCATTTCGTGTACAATAAATGCGAAAATTGGAAAACGGGTTGCTATCGATGTCCGAGATGTGGTAATAGCGATACGGGCGGGGAATTAAAAGGGGTGTTCCGTACTATGCCGTGGGTGTTAAGAAAGAAAGAGGCATATATAACTTCTGTTCCGAATCTGACTTTTGTGACAGTCTCGGAGTGGCTGTCGGGTGTAGTGAGAAGTTCGGTTGTCGGTTCTGTACCTGTACAGGTTATTTCCAACGGAGTGGACAGTACTCGATTCTATCCTCGTACCGATATACAAGCCATTAAACAAAAGTATGGTTGTGGCAACCGCTTCATGATTGTGGGGGTAAGTTCTCATTGGAGCGCATCAAAGGGATTATATGATTATTATAAACTGAGGGAATTATTGCCGGCCGATCAGTTCGTGGTCGTTTTGGTGGGGATAACCTCTGAGCAGAAAAACAATATACCCGATGGTATCATCGGGGTAGAGCGAACAGAGAATCTTGATGAACTGGCTCTTATTTATTCGGCGGCAGATGTGGTGACGAGTTTGTCGTACCAAGAGACTTTCGGACTTACTATTGTGGAAGGGTTCGCTTGTGGTACACCGGCGGTGGTCTATGACAATACGGCGTTGCCTGAATTGGTAGACTCTGATACGGGCTTAGTTGTAGAAACCGGAAATATGGAGCGACTGGCCGAGGCGATAAGACAGGTTTGTAAGACGGGTAAATCGTTTTATTCGCAGGCGTGTCGGGAAGTGGCGCAAACCCAGTATGATAAATTTTGCCAGTATGAGAAATATGTCGAATTATATGAACAGGCGCTTGTTTCGAAAAAGGTATGATTGAGACGATCGTTATTGGTTTAATATGTGTGTGTTTGGCCTATTTGGGGCGTTACAGACGATTGAGCTGGGGCTTTGGCGCAGCGATGACCATATTATTCGTTTTCCTTGCGATACGCTATGAATGGGGAAACGACTATCGTCAATACATAGACAAATTTACAGTATATAATTCGATCGATGAATTTAATTATTCAGATCCTAACGAACGATGGGAAGACGGTTGGATATTCTTGTATCGGATATTCAAACCATTCGGTTTTTTTTCATTAGTCATTGTCCTTACTGCATTTGAAATATCTGTTTATTATTGGTTTATCAAGAAATATATACCGAAAGAATGGTATTGGTTCGCTGTATTTATTTATGTGTTTAATCCTAATTTCATGCTTACGCAATCGTCTATGATGCGTCAGACTTTGGCTATGTGCATAGTTTTGTTGTCCATTCCTTATATTTATAAAAAGAAGGTCATCATTGCAGCGTTATTTATTTTATTTGCCTCTTTGTTCCACAGTAGCGCCAAAATATTGTTACCGATAGTTTTTCTTGGATTTGTGAATTGGAGAATGGGTAAGAAGGGGGTGATTATTGGCGTTGTTCTCTTTTTTGCTATTCTGTTGTTCAAGAATATTGTTACATCTATAATTGAAAATACTCTTTCTGTAACGGGTTTGGGAAAATATACTTACTATCTGGAAGAAGGGAAAGAAGAATCGAAATTAGAGTCGGGAATAGGCTTTGTTTATCAGATTATCATCATGAGTATGATATTGTATTATGAAAAAAGACAAGATCGAAAGGACGGATTGATTTTCAAAATAACCGCCCTTTCTTTTCTTTTCGTTCCGTTAGGTTTTATCGCTCAACTTATTGCTCGGATAGGTATGTATTTGCAAGTGTCAATGATCGCAACTTATCCACTGATGATTCGTACGATCAATAATAGAATCGTACGGGCAGGAACATTGTTTATAATTATGTTTTTCACTATTTATGACTTTTTCTCATTTTTCAATTCCGAAATTTGGAGAGATTCGTTCATAGAATATCATACTATTTTTGAATCTTTTATTTGGCGATGACAGATATGAATATATTATTTGTTGCATCTGTGGTTCATGAAAAATTATTGATTGAAATATTGAAAACACAGCCTCGATATTATGGAATACAAGGCCAGTATTTCATGCGGTTGATGTTATTGGGATTAAAGGCTAATGGTGTAAAAGTAAATGTGTTATCTAACAATTTAGCATATCGTTATTGGCATTCAAAAAGAGGGGAACGACATTGTGTCTTGGAAGAGGGAATAGGATATAACTATTTTTTTAGGAAGCAAAGGGGAGGGTATTTACATTTATTGTTAAGGATTATACGGTTTATAAAATTATGGAAAAATAAATTAGGGAAGGATAATTCGGCTATTCTATGTGATGGGCTTAATTTTACTTTATTGCTTTCTTGTTTTTTATGTAAAATATTTTTTAATATCAGGGTTACGGTTTTTGTAACAGATATGCCTCGTTATTTGTCGATGGGATTTCTTTCTCGAATAAAATCTAGTTTGCAAGAATATATTATACGTCAAATGGATGCATTTGTGACATTGACTAATTACATGGATGCTGATTTGAATCCTAATCATAAACCAAGTGTTGTGATAGAGGGTATAGTTGATGTGAGAGCAAAGTGTGAATCCAATAAGGGGAGGAGAAGGGAAAAGGTCTGTATGTATAGTGGCTCTATTCATAAAATTTATGGGATTAAAAAATTGTTGGATAGTTTCTTGGCAATGAATAATACCGATTATATATTGGAGATATATGGAGATGGCGATTATAGAGCAGAATTGGTCGAATTAGCAGCAAAACATGATCGTATAATTTATAAAGGATTAGTCTCTCGTGACGTAATTGTGGCTCGTCAGAAACAGGTTGCATTATTGATTAATCCACGACCGAGTTCGTATGAATATACTCAATATTCTTTTCCTTCGAAAATAATGGAATATATGTTGTCAGGAACTCCAGTATTGACGACGAAACTTCCCGGAATTCCAGCTGAATATGATAAATATTTGTATTATTTCGAAGACGAATCAATTGAGGCTATGGCTAATAAAATGTCCGAAGTACTTTCAATGGATTATACCGAATGTTTAAGGAAAGCAAGTGAGGCTCAGAGTTATGTCATGAATGAAAAGAATAATTTTCTTCAGATGAAAAAACTATTATCTATTTTATGAATGGTTGCTCTATGAATATTGGATTTTATTTTTTTGATAAAGGATTGAGCGGGGTTGATTGTTCCCGTCCGGACTTAGGAAATCCGGGAGTGGGGGGAACTCAATATTGCTTTTTACTTTTGATTTATTATATACTCCGTTTTGACCCGAAATCGTATAGGGTAAGAGTTTATTGTTCATCTGACTGTTTTTTCCCACAAGGTGTAGAGAAGGTTCTTGTTGAAGATATTTTTGAGGGTTTGACCGAATCAAAAAGACGAGGTGATGATTTTATTATCATTAAGGATAATAAGGATCAACAATTGGCTCGATTTATCGATAAACTACGGCACCGCATTGTTATTTGGGGGCATAATTTTTATTTTGGGGATTATGCCGATTGGGTTGCTAAGAGCCCGTCTGTTATTGCAAATGTTTTTGTAGGTAGGCAGCAGTATGATAGATATATAGATCACCCCATTTGTGATAAATCTTTGTTTATATATAATATGGTTCCCGATGTGGTAGGGGAAAAAAAGCGGGATAATGACGGTAAAACGGTTGTTTATTTGGGAGCATTGATTCCAGAAAAGGGATTTTTGATATTAGCCAAAATGTGGAAGTACATTTTGAAAAAGGTTCCAATGGCACGATTACAGGTGATAGGAGGTGGAAATCTTTATTCTAGAAATTGCTCTTTGGGAAGAATGGGAATAGCGGATAAATCGTTTGAAGAAGAGTTTTTCCCGTATTTGTCGGAAGAAGGAGAACTATTGCCATCTGTCACGTTTCAAGGAATCTTAGGGGGTGAAAAATACGAAGTTTTTTTGTCGTCGTCAGTTGGAGTAGTTAATCCGTCAGCTCGCACAGAGACCTTTGGAATGGGTGCAATTGAGATGAATTGTGCGGGGTTACCGGTTGTTACATTGGGAAAAAATGGTTATCCCGATACAATAGAAAATGAAGTTACAGGATACTTATGTCATTCATACAAGGAAATTGCAGATAAAATTGTGTTCTTATTGACTCACGATGAGGTTAATGAACGATTGGGAATTCAAGCAAAAGAGCAGGTGAGCCGATTTTCTCCAAAAAATATTATGCCTTTGTGGTTTAATTTGTTTGAACAAATAGCGCAAAATAAATTAATAATAACATATCGACGTCCTGACAGTCATTTTTTCAATAACATTAAATTCGTGAGAATCCTATTGCGGTTTTTGCGTAAAAACTGTCGTTTGTCATTTCTCCCCCCGTTGATAAAAATAGAAACAGTGATATATACCTATTTAAAAAAATAATGAAAAAATGAAAGTGGCGTTGATTCTCGCTACAAATGTAGAAAAATCTCCTTATATACAATATTATATAGATGTATATAAGGAAAAGAATATTGATGTCGAAGTCATTTTGTTGAATAGGGATAAACGTGTATTGAATGAGGAGTTCCCCTATAAGATACATTCTTGTGATATTATAGCGAAGGAGACAGCCTCTTGTGTTCGTAAAATTTATGATTATTTTCGCTATTCTCGGTTCGTAAGACGGATATTGAAACAATCTGATTATAGTCAGATTGTAGTATTTACCATCGCTAATGCGGTATTCCTGTCTTACTATTTATTAAGTTATTATAAAAAGAAGTATATATTTGATATACGTGATTATTCTCCGTTGGTTAAATATACCGTTCCCATAATTAGGCGTTTATTAAATAATTCAGCATTGAATTGTTTTTCTTCACCGGGGTTTAGGTCGTGGTTACCTGCATGTGATTACGTAATATGTCATAATGCAAGACGTAAATCTCTTGATGAGGACATAGTGAATGCCCGAGATATCGATGTGGAAAATGTTAAAGTGTTGACTATCGGACAACTTAGAAATTTTATTACGAATAAAATGCTAATGGATCATTTGGGGAATAAATCTCGAATAATGATTCAATTTTCGGGTATGGGTATTGCATATGATTTATTGAAAAAGTACGAGGTGAAAAAGATATATAATAATGTGAAATTTACGGGTTATTATCCGAAAAAGGAAGAATTTTCTATCGTTGATGGCTGTGATTTTATGAACATAATTTTGCCTGATGATACGTTGAGCCGTTATTTGATAAGTAATAGATTTTATTTGTCTTTGTTGAGAAGAAAACCGATGATTGTTTCGTCGGGTGGTATTCAGGCTGAATATGTGAAAGAATATGATTTGGGAATTATTGTTTCCTCTGAAGATGATATATATAGTAAAATAATGATCTATGCCAGATCATTTGACCCGATTCAATTTCAAAAAAATTGTGATCGATTTTTAGAAATGGTAAGATCGGATATGCAGATATTTAGCAGAAGCGTTTTTTATAGTTTAAATTAATAATCATGTCTATTTTTAAAGATAAGATATTGCTTATTACCGGAGGAACAGGATCCTTTGGCAATGCTGTGTTAAAGCGGTTTTTGGATAGCGATGTCGGTGAAATACGCATATTTAGCCGTGATGAGAAAAAACAAGACGATATGCGGCATCGATTACAGAACCCGAAGGTTAAGTTTTATATCGGTGACGTGCGGGATAAACGTAGTGTGGATAGCGCTATGAGTGGGGTCGATTATGTGTTTTCGGCAGCTGCCTTGAAACAGGTCCCTTCATGTGAATTTTTTCCTATGCAGGCTGTACGTACGAATGTATTTGGCACGGAGAACGTATTGGATTCGGCCGTGGAGCATGGTGTGAAAAATGTTGTCGTATTGTCTACCGATAAAGCGGCCTATCCCATCAATGCTATGGGAATAAGTAAGGCCATGATGGAAAAAGTGGCGATTGCCAAAGGACGCCAGTTGGGTGATTCTGCGACAACGACAATTTGTTGTACTCGTTATGGAAATGTGATGGCGAGTCGGGGATCTGTGATTCCGCTATGGATCGAGCAGATGAAAAACAATGCGGTAATAACGATCACGGATCCCAACATGACACGGTTTATGATGACGCTCGATGATGCTGTCGACTTGGTAGTTTATGCGTTTGAGCATGGCCGTAATGGCGATTTATTCGTACAGAAGGCTCCGGCGGCTACACTGGTTACTTTGGCGACTGCGTTGAAAGAATTGTATGGCAAAGATACTCCCGTGAAAATTATCGGTACACGGCATGGGGAGAAGCTCTATGAAACTTTGGTTACTCGCGAGGAGATGGCGAGGGCAGAGGATATGGATAATTATTATCGTATTCCATGCGATAGTCGAGATTTGAATTACGATAAATTTTTTGTCGAAGGTAGTGAGGTAGTCTCTCAAATAGAAGACTATCATTCGCACAATACTCACAGGCTCGATGTAGAAGAAATGAAACAGTTATTGCTGAAGCTCGATATCGTACGGGAAGATTTGAATCTCAATTAGTGGACAGAATTATGATAAAAGTAGGCATTACCGGGCAGTCTGGGTTTGTCGGTACTCATTTATATAATGCGTTGGGACTTTATCCCGAAGAATTTGAGAGAGTTCCATTCGAAGATGATTATTTTGCCGATGTGGAACGGCTGAATACGTTTGTAGAGAGTTGTGATGTTATTGTACATTTGGCGGCGGTAAACCGTCATACTGATGCGCATGTTTTGTACGAGACGAATATGCGATTGGTAAAACAGCTAATCGAGACTATGGAAGCGACAAATTCTCGTCCTTATGTCTTATTCTCGTCGAGTATACAGGAGGAACGGGATAATGAGTATGGCCGTAGTAAGAGTGATGGCCGTAAATTGTTGGAAGAATGGGCTGTGCGTAATGGGACATCTTTTACAGGAATGGTAGTTCCCAATGTTTTCGGTCCGTTTGGGAAGCCTAATTATAATTCGTTCATAGCCACGTTCGGGTATAAATTGACTCACGGCGACTCCCCCACGGTATTACAAGACAATGAGGTAAATTTGATTTATGTGGGTAGTTTATGCCGTCATATTTGTGATAAAATAAGGGAAATGGGAGGTCGCACCGTACCCTCGCTTGTCGAGCGGGACGATGTAGCCTGCGATTTCGAGATGAAGGTGAGTGAAGTTCTCGGTTTGTTTGAAAATTTCAAAAAATTGTATTTCGAGCAGGGAATTATTCCTCCTTTGAATAATATCCATGAAATGAATTTGTTTAATACATTTCGTAGCTATATTGATATGGAAAGCTATTTCCCGGTGAAATTGGTTCAACATACCGATGTACGAGGTAGTTTCGTCGAGACCGTAAAAATCGGGGTGGGTGGCCAAGTGAGTTTTTCTACCACCGTTCCTGGTGTTACAAGGGGAAATCATTATCACACTCGCAAGATGGAGCGGTTTGTAGTGATTAAGGGAAAAGCGAGAATTCAGCTCCGGAAGGTTGGAACAGACGAAGTACTGGATTATTATCTTAACGGGGAAGAACCGGCTTATGTGGATATGCCGGTGTGGTACACACATAATATATCGAATATCGGCGATGAGATTTTATATGCTCAGTTTTGGATAAACGAATGGTATGATCCTACCGATAGCGATACTTATTTCGAACCGGTAGTGAAAGACGAGTGAAAAAATCAAAATATAGATTTATGAAGCGATTGAAAGTCCTTTCGGTAGTAGGGACAAGACCCGAAATAATCAGATTGTCATGTGTATTGCAAAAGTTAGATGCCAGTCCCGCCATAGAGCACGTATTGGTACACACAGGACAAAATTACGATTATGAATTAAACGAAATGTTTTTTCAGGATTTAGGTCTACGGAAACCTGATTATTTTTTGAATGCGGCAGGTAATAATGCGACGACGACTGCCGGACAGATATTGATTAATATAGATCCGGTTCTTGAAGAAGTTCGTCCGGATGCATTTCTTGTACTGGGCGACACGAATTCTTGCTTGTGTACGATAGCGGCTAAGAAACGTCATATCCCTATTTTCCATATGGAGGCCGGAAATCGCTGTTTCGACCAGCGTGTTCCCGAAGAGAGTAATCGTAAGATTGTCGACCATATATCGGATATTAATTTGCCGTACAGCTCTATTGCCCGTGAATATTTGTTGAGCGAGGGAATCCCTTCCGATCGGGTTGTCAAAACCGGAAGCCCCATGTATGAGGTGCTGAACAGGTATTTGCCTCAGATAAATGCCTCGTCTATTTTAGAGAATCTGGGATTGGAGAAGGGCAAATACTTTGTCGTGTCGGCCCATCGGGAAGAGAATATATCGAGCGAACGCAACTTCGGGAATTTGGTTAAGATTTTGAACGACATAGCTCAAACGTATGGTTTTCCCGTGATTGTGTCGACACACCCCCGTACCCGCAAGAAAATAGAAATCGATAGTGTTGAATTTCACCCACTTATACGGTTGATGAAACCGATGGGTTTTAGCGATTATAATAAATTGCAAATTAATGCCAAAACGGTAATCTCGGATAGCGGAACCATCAGCGAGGAGTCGTCTATTCTTAATTTTAAGGCTCTGAATATACGTGAAGCTCACGAGCGTCCCGAGGCGATGGAGGAAGCTTCAGTGATGATGGTAGGGCTTAATCCCGAACGGGTGATGCAGGGTTTGTCCGAATTGCAGAATCAGAATCTCGAAACTCGTAATTTTCGTCCGGTCGCAGACTACTCTATACCGAATGTTAGCGATAAAGTCGTGCGAATTATTCTTTCTTATACCGATTATGTCAAAAGAGTCATCTGGGGTGAAAGGTAAACGATGCTTGTTTTTGACCAATTATTTTTATCCCGAAGTTTTTCGAGGTAACGATATCGCTTTTGAAATGGTAAAACGAGGATATGAAGTTACTGTAATTACATGTATTCCCAATTATCCTCAGGGCCATTTTTACGAGGGATACGGATTGCGGAGCAGGCGGAGAGAAGTCGTCAATGGGGTAAATGTCATTCGTGTGCCGGTGATTCCTCGTGGAGACGGTAGGGCGATAAGAATGGTGCTCAATTATTTATCGAGTTTATTATTTTCTTGTATATACACATTAAGTATCGTTTGTCGTAAGAGATTCGACTTTATTTTTGTACAGGAATTGTCCCCGGCGTTTATCGGTATACCGGCAGTGCTTGCGAAAAAAATACGACGAATTCCTATTTATTTCTGGTTACTTGATGTTTGGCCAGAAAGTTTGGCTGCCGGAGGTATAACTAATAAATATATCGTTAAAATAGTTGATCGTATCATGCGTTACATTTACCGGCATTGTCGCAAAATTTTCATAGCGGCATCGGGCGTGAGGACATTGTTACAGCAACGAGGGGTAAAAAATGATTGTATAGAAGATTTACCCAATTGGGGAGAAGATGAACTTCGAAAATGTACTGTTGATGACGATGAACTGCCACATTTGCCAGATGGTTTTAAAATTATGTTTGCCGGAAATTTAGGTGAGGCGCAAAATCTTGAAAATGTGATGAGTGTAGCCGAACGTTTGAAAAACAATAAACATATACAGTGGATTTTTATCGGTGACGGGCGAAAGAAAAAATGGGTTATGTCGTTCGTTCAAAGTCGGGAGATGGGTGATACTGTACATTTTTATGACCGTTATCCCATTGAATATATGCCGGCATTTTTCAGAAAAGCCGATATTATGTTGCTTCCTCTTTGTGACAATAGCGCATTCAATGTGACGTTACCAGCGAAGATACAGGCTTATATGCTCAGTTCTAAACCTATTTTAGTCATGGCGAATGGTGAAGTACAAACGGTTGTAAAGAATGCTCGTTGCGGATATTATACAGGTGCAGATTCTATTGACAAGATGGTTCGTTTAGTCCTTTCCATTTCGAATTATTCAAATCAAGAATTGGAAGAAAAGGGTAGAAACGGATATAATTATTACCAGCGGCATTTTAAGAAAGAAAAATGTATGAACAATTTATTCGAAATTATTGAGAAGGGAGAACGAAGTAATGTCTGAGATATTAATAGATCATGTTTTACTCGATAGGGTGACAAAGGCTGCAAAGGAAAGTCTTAGATTGCGTATGAATTATAACTTTCACGAATCGTTGTCGTCTCCTTCGCAACGTCTGCTTAATGCCCTTGAACCGGGAACCGTTTTACCGATACATCGTCATAGGCATACGGCCGAAACTTATGTATTGTTGCGAGGGCGTATGAGAGTTCTCTTTTACGATGACGACAAGAAGGAAATTAATCGCTATGAACTCGACCCGGCGGAGGGTACTTATGGGGTAAACATACCCCGGGGACAATGGCATACAATTGAGGTGTTATGTGCTGGTACTGTTATTTTTGAGGTGAAAGATGGTCCGTATATACCTATTGCTCCTAATGATATGTTAGAATAGACGGTCTAATTTTTAGAAAGGGAAACAAAAAGCCAACTTCAAAAGTTGGCTTTTTGTTTAATAAAGTATTTTGATTTTTAGTTTATAAAATATTGTGTATTAAATAGTTGTTTTGTATTTCTGCTAATGATTCGATGTGAGCGTAAAATTTTTAGAGTTTGATATTAGAAAAATTTTAACAGTTGGGTACATATTTATCTTTATGAAAATAACTATCTTCGCTAAATAAGACCAATGATATTTATAAATAGAGATTGTACAATTATAGTGTTGTGATTCGAAAGGATAGTTTTTATAGAGCAGCATGAAGGATTGAAAATACAGATTAAGAGGAGGCTGTAATTTGGTTATACTATGAATGAGGAGGAACTTGTATATCAATTAAAACAGGAATCTCAAGATGCATTTAATAGAATATATAATATGTATTCGGCTCGGTTATATGCATATTGTATGCAGTATGTTAAGTCGAGAGAAGATACCGAAGAAATTGTACAAGATGTATTTATTAAATTATGGATAAATAGACATAGTATTATACATGGCGAGCACCTCAGCGCTTTTATTTTTAAAATAGCAAAGTTACTACAAAAAAGTGAAATGCGGAAAGATATAGTGATAGAATTGAGTT
>OGCN01000073.1_pt1 | contig 152376 bp, 130 predicted proteins | sample 1570181 | NCBI WGS metagenome assembly OGCN01 (sample SAMEA4370584, study PRJEB24528) | human gut metagenome | reverse complement strand
ACGAACTTATTTGTGAATTACTCATATGTATAAAATTAATTTTGAATAGTTACTTATTTGATTAATTATATCTTTATATGTTACCATAATCACATAATTTCTTTTTATACTCCAGTCATCCTAACAATTTCGTAAATAATACAACCTTTATCCGAAACATTAGCCTTTTTCCCATTTGATATATATTTCCAGATACAAAAATAGTGATAAATAATTAATCTAAATGGAAACTACTTTATATATTAGTTTTCCATATTAATAATCTGATATCTATAAAAACTGCACTGCCATGCATTTGAGTTTACATATAAGAAATGACTATCCCATAGTAAACACCGGATTATCACCGGTACTTTCATGCTCATTATAACAAAATCCTTCCCATTCGAAAAGTTTAAGATGTTCAGGGTCTTCTATCCTGTTTTTCAAGATATAACGCGTCATTTCGCCGCGACACATCTTGGCATAGACAACCACTGTAGAAAGCTTACCGTTTTTGTAAACATGAAAATCAGGAGTTATTACTCTGACTTCACTGCACACACGTTTCCAGTCGAAAAGATCCTTCATCTCGCTACTGGCAAGATTTATAAGAATTCCTCCCTTTTTCTTAATTTCATCAATAAAGAAATCAGTCAAAACAGGTTTCCAATAATCAAACATTGTCACGTTATCCCTTTCCGGAAGTCTCACATCTCCTTCCAGACGATAATTCTTTATAACATCTAGCGGACGGAGTAATCCATAAAGAAAAGAAGTTATTAACAGATGTTTCTGCGCATATTTCAAGTCCTCATCCGAGAAATCCTTCACAGCAAGACGTTTGAACACCATACCTGTGTACGACAAGATGGCAGGAAGACCATTATTATCTTCCGAAAAGAAATTATGATATCTGAAGTAATTCTCGGCAGCAAGTTTGGAGTTTATTTTAAGCATTCGCCCTAGTTCCTCTTTATTGAATTGCGACATATACATCGCATTCTGCACAGCCTCGTTATAAAATACCGGTTTTGTGGTTAACGGTGCTTTTTGCTTACTTTGCGCTGTCATTGTTTTAGCGCAAGATATATAAACCAACATAATCAGAATAGTGTTTAATCAATATTATCTTTTATCTAATATCTAATCAGAAATATCTTCTGTGATGTTTCATAAAGTAATCTTATTGGGGAATATCAGTATATTCCTCAGATTTACAAAGATAACTCTTCTAATGAAACATTCACGTCATACAAACAGCAGCCGAGAGAATACTTTCAGAGAAGAAAAACATCCCGAAGCGACAAAAATCTAAATTCATTTATACATTTCATTTAAATCTTTCTCCCTGCACCTGTTGAAGAAATAATCCAGTATGAACCGGGCATTCTTCCTCACCAGCTCTTTACCGTGTTCCAGTCCTTGTGTGTTATTTAAGGCTGCATCCTTCAGGTATCCTCTATCAAGAAGTTCGCAAGCCAGTTCGTATGGTATCAATTGGTTATTTGTCAAGAAATTAAACGCATTCTTTTCTGCCATTTCCTTATTATAATATGGATTATCAGGAGAAGCGATACATTCACAATAGTTACGCACAACAGATATTCCTTGTTTAGGAGTAATACACAACATCAATACGTCATTTCCCGTATCAGGAATTTTCAGTCCTGAAGCTATTTTATATTTCATCTTGTTTGAAATGAAATCGTTCATCTCTTCTTTTCCTTTCAGGAATACAAAATGTTTTCCTTTAGTTGCCGCAACGAAGTCATCGTATGCCGCCTTTTTGTTAGCATCCGAGAGTTTATTCTTAATGTCATCAAGTTCTGGAAAATCTTTAATGCTATAGATATTCATAGCCCCGTTGTGTTGCCAATACTTTCCAAACTTGAACAGAGTTGTTGCAACTATCATATCACCCGGTATTAACTTTGGAGCGTTCAGTTCAATAGAATCTTTTGTTACTTTATAAGTTTCCTCCTTGCCTGAAACCTCTTTGAACACATAATAATCATCTGTATCGTCCGTCACCAGATAAAATGCTCTCATCCTGCTGTCCACATCCATATATGGTGCATCCACATGATTGACAGCCTGTTCCTCAAGAAGAAGTTTCAAATATTCAGGAGCAGTAATGGCAAGAAGAGGAGTTCTGCCCGACACCACGCTGTTCATCTTAAAGGAATATATCATCATATCCATCGTACGGTCATCAAAATCCTTACGCTTCTGATATTCCACTATTTCATCAGATACGGTATCCAGATAAGATTCATAACAACCCATGTTGATATATGAGTCAAAATAGAACCACTCTACTTTATTTCTGTATTCAATGAAATCACCCTCTGTCAAATAAGAGAAATCAAAGAAATCCTGAAGTCTTTCATTCACCGGAGCTGTCTCGAACTCCTCGTCGAAGATATCGTATATTTCATTTGCCAATGCCAAAATACCGGTATTCTCAGGATTATAGATTTTCTCCCCTATTTTATCTCTCTGAAAGCAATGCCACAGAATGAAGCGTACGTCTTCCACATTTATTTCGTCGGGATAATAATCTTCGCCCGTTTCATAGAAAGGCAATCGGCTGCCATAGCGTTTTTCGCACTGCGAAGTGAATACCTGCCAGACACCGGTCTGCGAAATAATATCTTCAAACCATCCGACAAGAAATATCGCCGTGTCTTCGTAAATCTCGTCTTCCGGCTCTGTTTCTCCCTCCATTATGTCATAATCATATAACAATTCAATTATTCTGTTTACCAATTTACAGTAATAATTGTCTGTCGCATCGGTTTTTGTATATGGATGCATAGACACCCATTCTCTAGGATAAATTTTTCTCATTATTACCAGTTTTTGATTATATTCAATAAATATCACGCCAATACCTCATTCACAATCTGCAACATCTTTTTGTTGTTAACCTGTGTTCTGAAATGTACTGTATAACCTTGCGAAGAAAGATTGTCGAAAAACACCTTGGCACACTCTATCTTGAGATTTTCCAATCCACGGGTTCCGGTCATATTGTCAACATCTTTAGACTCCACTACTATGTTCAGTTCCTTTTCACCATTTTTCTTTTTTACCACATACATAAAGTCTGGGCTATAAGTACCTCCTGCCACAGTAGGAATAGCTATACTGTTTCGCGGAATCTTGCCATAGACAACAACCTCGGCTATGTCAGCATTTATATTTTCCAGTTCCAATGGAGAATCAAACGCCTTAGTATTATACAGATATTTTGCCATAGGCTCTCCTTCTACTACCTTTGTACCTATCCTGCCCTGAGCTATTTCTTTTCTTACTGTGCCATCACTGTAAGTCAATGCCGTCGCTCCGATATTTCCATTCGTCTTTTTATATTTGAAATGCCCCATCAGGTTTTCCGCCTTCCATTCGGCAAATTTACTGATTATAATCCCAGCCGACTGCTCATTAAAGAAGGAGTTCTTCAGTCTACCATGCTTTTCCACATAATTGTTTAACGCACTGTGCAGCACAGGTATGGGAATATTGGTAGCCAACGAAATACGTTTCAGGAATACACCGTATGGCAGTGAGTTCTTTATCGTATATTGCACTCCCCCATCCATAAGAAGAGACATCTGTTCGCCGTCACTCTTCACCACATCCCTATGACTTGTGATGACCTGCTCGGAGAAAACACCTTCCGACTCTAAAATATATGCCAGAGCATCCCGGATTTTAGAATTTAGTTCTTCTTCATACCAGATGGTATATCGCCTGTTCAGAATACTCCACAATTCGCTGATTTCCTCAAAACGAGCTTTTCGTATTCCCACAGGCTTGTTTTTCAACTTATTATTATCCTTAATCTTGTCAGATACAACTCCCGAACGGAACAACGGATATTCATCAAAGAATTTTACCCTGTTTTCAGGAACAATGGAAAGCATATCCGAATCATCGGGATCCAAATATCTTTTTGTCAGAAGTTCTGCTATAAGGTCTCTCTTGTCCACTCTCATTTTTGCGGCTATCGTACCAATATGTCTGAATGAGATAAATACAGTTTCAGGAACCTCGCTGTTAATTTGCTCTACTAATTTGTCGGCAAAATCAGCTTCAGTGAAATCCACAATATAATTAAGCATGAAATCCTCATTTGAGATTCTGTTGCCACACTCATCAACCGGGAGACGCAATCCACGGCCTACCTCCTGAAGCTTTGAGTTGTCACTTCCGCTGGAACGTAGTTTGGCTATGGTGAATACGTTGGGATTGTCCCACCCTTCCTTTAGCGTCCATTTGGAAAAGAGAAATCTTCGCAATATATAATTACCGTCTTTATCCCTGAAAGAAAGAAGCTGTTTCTTACCGTTAAGGATATCGTCCACCTCGCGTGCTATATCCTCGTCCGAAGAGCTGTTGTCCTGCGCAAAATACCCTGCATGACAGGCTTTTATATCACTAAGGCTTGCTTCCAGATAATCCCTATATTCTTGTTCGCTGTCGCTCAGTACGGCTATAGTTTCTTCAAGCTTTTCTTTCAGCAACCGTTCGAAAGTTTGTAGCAGATAAGGTTTCTTGCCATCGGAACTTTCTCTATACGAAGTTATATCGTCAATAAAAAACAGGGCCAAAGTCTTGATTTTGAACTTCCTTCCGCTAAAATTTGAACGTTCGGTTTCAAAATGCCTTTCCAGTGCAAGACGGAGCATCTGCTCCTGATATGAATTCATGTATATGTCCACATCTATCTCCTCTCCCACATTCTTCGTCAATCCATTGGAGAGTTCTATACAGTTTCTGTCTATGGTTTCTATCATGATGCCGCTGAACTCTTCCGCCATTACGGACAGCGAATCACCGACATGCAGATGAAACGTACGTGTAGGCTTGTCAGCACTCCTATACTGGAAGGTAGCCACATCATTTTTCACTGCGGACAACAGTTTCACCTTTTCATTCTTCTTTGAGACAGGCTCGAAATGCTCCTTTGCAACCCCCTTTATCAGTCCCTGATTGAATGCCTGGCAGGCGTTAAGGTCATAAAGCAGGTTTTTATATTCCTGAATAGCCCTCTTGGTCTTACCTTTACCAATAGTAATTTCCGGGAAAGTGGCACCAAAACGTATTATACACTGTGGTGCAAGCTCATCCATTATCACACCGAAGGCTTTCTGTTCGCGCGAAAACTTGTGCGGTTCGTCTATTATGACAAACGGCCTTGTGGCACGCAGAGCATTAAAAGGACGATAAAAGCCCTCTACAACCGTTCCGTAATCATCACGGCTAAGCATATAACCTTTAGCCACTTTCAGCAGCTGCATATTAACCAGAAGAACATATATCTTGTTGGAATTGCGGCTTGAGCCTTTTACGAACTCACTTACAGCCGTAGGGAAATACTGCCTTCCCTTTTTCTTGTTCTTCGCAGGCTCCAATGTGAGCAATTCTATTTCAGCTTCATATCCGCAGACATCGCGGAAATGACGTTTCACTGCATAATCACCCATAAACTGCCTTGCTCCTGCCTTTATGGGAAGTGTAGGCACAGCCACTATGAATTTGTTGATACCGTAACGTTTGTGCAGTTCGTACATGGCATGGGTATATACATACGTCTTTCCCGTACCTGTCTCCATTTTTATATCCAGATTCAGGCACTTACTGTCATAGCTGTATCCCTTGTATTCCACAGACAGCCCATTGGCATCCTGAATATTCTTTATATTGGCTCCTACACCATCTATATATGTAGTTATCTGCGGATTGGCATAATATACTGATGGCGGCTCTATAGTGGTCTTATGAAATACATCGGCTATAGCGTCCACGGCTTTCTGCTGATGTGGCAACGATGGTTGAAGTATAAGTTCCATATATATTTATGTCAATAACGGATATCAAAATTAATACGCATATTCTTTTCCCCAGCCTGAACTGTCTGCATATTGTCTTTCAGTCCCTGCTGCTCATTCCAAGACAGCGCATATCCATATACCACTATATTCTGCGGATTGAATTCAGCCTCTGTCTGATATTTGTCAAGCAGTCCTCCTACAGCCTCATTCGTAAGTCCGGGGTTAATAATATAGAGGTGGTTAGGCATACAGTAAACCTCGTACCCGTCGAAATCGAGTGTTTCTATCTCCGGAGTCAATCCGTAGCCGTCCCTTACAAGCCATGTGGCAATAATGGCAGGTACACCGAACTCATCAACAAGCGTTTTGTCGCCAAATATATATTTCGGGTCATAATTTTCTATTTTTTCCACTGCTATGTCCGAAGGCTCTTGCAGAGTATAATGCCTGAATCCCAAATCGCCGTGGAACAGAGGATTTTCCTGTTTTATCTTGTTGGCGGCACGCTTGATGCGCTCCATACCTATTTCGTCTATGGTTCTGAAACCACATTTGAAAGCTTCAGAATCCTTTTCACACAACTCTTGCAACTGAACCAATATAAAAGTCCTGTCACCACCATCTTCAGAATTTTTCTTCATTAAAGCATGAGCCGTAGTAGAAGAGCCTCCAAAGAAATCAACAATAATGGAGTCTTTTTCCGTTGCTATAGTAATAATCCTATTCAATAAATCTATAGGCTTTGGAAAATCAAATACTTTTTTCCCGTCAAACAAATCCCTGACTTCTCTTGCAGCCTTCTTATTGCCCTCAAGGTCGTTCCATAATGGAGAAGGTCTCTTGGTTCGCCCATCAAGATAATATTTAACATACGGCCACCAAACTTCCTCATTATTGCGCATGGTCTTTTTCCAAAGAATCATATTGTTTTTCACGAGATTCTCATACGAAGTTTTCTCTACACGCCAACGACTGTCATACCCTGCAGTAGCCGAAGGATACAAAATTTCTCCATCAGGATTTTTTATTCCATAATATAGATTAGGACGATCTTCACGTTTATCATTAGAGCCGGTCTTTCTCAATTGGTCATATGCGTAAAAGCCTACATCATCCTTATCCTGGAAACGCTTTTTGTCTTTTTCAGAAAGTTCCAGCCCGTTCAATTCATAACCTTCCTTCCTTGAATATACAAGAATATAATCAAAAGAACTTCCAAGTCCGCCACTATCCTGCCCGGTAGTCTGACCGGTAGACCTGACGATATTACCAAGAAAATTCTCTTCCCCAAACACATCATCACACAACAACTTCAGATTACTCTGTTCATTATCATCTATGGATATAAAAATCACACCGTCGTCAGAGAGCAAGTCTCTGGCAAGCACAAGGCGGGGAAGCATGAACATCAGCCATGCAGAATGAGTGGCCGAGCCACGACGTGTCAAATCAAGAATTCTAATCGCTTGTTCCTCAGAAATACTAAGTTTGGAAGACAGTTCTTCGGGAGTAAACTTGAAAGAATCGTTATATACAAAACCGTCGGAACCGGTGTTGTACGGAGGGTCTATGTAGATGCACTTTATGCGTCCGGCATAAGATTTCAGCAAATGCTTCAACGCATCTATATTGTCACCGCTGATATATACGTTTTTGCTGTCCTTGTTCTCGGGCATGCTGTTATGTTTTTCATCAGGGACAACAACTGTTGTGGTATCGAGCGAAGCCAACAGTCTGGCATAATTCTTACCCAAAAAACGAAGTTCATACCCCTCATCCGTCACATTTATCTTGTCTTTCAAATATTCTTTAAAACGTTCTATATCGAAAGAACCGTCGGCATGGAAGCATGCTGGAAAATTTTCCCTCAGCACTTCCACTTCTTTAGCTCCGAGGGTGACATTATTATTCTTTTCAGTTATATCCTTTATCATTATTCATTTGAGTTATTATGCGACAAAATTAATATTTTTTTCACATATCTGTCCACCATATAAACACCAACCTAGCTTCAATCCTCGTTTAATTCCTCAAAGAAACCTTCCACACCGCCTTCAATCTGCTTACCCCAATCCTCTATCTGTTTTGAAAAATCTTTCAAGGCGTTTTTGGTCATTTTTGCATAAATCCTGCCTTTCAGCTTTCCTATCTCCTTCAGTTCGTCATCGGTAAACTCGTATTTCGACATTTCCTCTTCAATCTTCTCATACTCAGAAGCTATCTTTTCCCAATCTTCTTCCGTAAATTCATCATACCTGTCTTCCACCTGTTCTACCAGCGAAGACAGATGTTCTATCGGAGTTTTTGAGGTTTCGCATGACGAGATACATAACGAAAAAGCTATTGCAGCCAGGAATACATTAAATTTATTCATAATCAATGGTTTATATTTGGTTCTTAATATACATCGGCATATTCACTGTTCCCACATTCTTCAGCACTCCGTCTGCTACAAGAATTTTCAGAGTGCGCAAAGCTTTAGACTTGTTGAAACCAGTCAGCTTTTCAAAATCCGCACGGCGCATGAAACGGTTATACACAAAGTATCTGTCAATCTTGACTATTATATCAGCTTGTTCCATATTTCCGGAATGACGGGAATCATCAATATCATGTTCGAAATGAACCTTATTAAGCATTTCTAGCAATTTCTTGTCGGGAACAAAGCGGATACCTTTTACCTTTATGTCTTTGGAAGATACATATTTAGGATCTACATCGGGAGCGCATTTAAGACTGAGATTAAAACTGCCGATACCCTCCAAATTGACAGAATAACCCTCGCAGAAGGCATTATAGAATTCTGTCTGCAGGGCTGTCAGCACTCCCCATACATCAGAAGCGGTAAGGGAACATTTCTGGTTTACTCTCTCACCAAGGTTTCTTGTATTCACAACTCCTTTTGATATTACTTTGGCATGTAGTTTACGGGACGTAACTCCCTCTTTTTCAGGATTACTATACAAATCAAATTTTACAGGCATACTTTTATTCTTTTTATGTTTTACGCTTTTCAATTAAAAATTCCATATCAAAGATAGCGGAACACGTACGTGTAACGCGCGGAACACGAACGTGCAACGAGCGGAACACAAACGTGTAACGCGCGGAACACGAACGTGTCACGGTAAATATGGCAAGAAATTTTGACATAAGAAAGCATCCGCAAAATAAATATGTTTCGCCATGCAACAATTAACAATTAATAACAAGGGGTGGAGGATTTTTTCATTACCTTTGTTTTTAAGTACAAACTACACATTTTTATATGCAAAACAGTGACAGCATCATCATAATTCCTACTTACAACGAGAAGGAAAACATTGAGAATATAATCCGTGCCGTGTTCGGACTGGAAAAGTTTTTCCACATCCTTATTATAGAAGATAACTCGCCGGACGGAACAGCAGACATAGTGAGAAGGCTGCAGAAAGAATTTCCGGAAAGGCTTTTCATGATTGAAAGAAAAGGTAAACTGGGACTAGGAACTGCATATATCACAGGATTCAAATGGGCTATAGAAAAGAAGTATGACTATATTTTCGAAATGGATGCCGACTTCAGCCATAACCCTAACGACTTGCCAAGACTCTACAAGGCTTGCCATGAAGACGGCGGAGATGTGGCTATCGGTTCAAGATACATCAGCGGAGTGAACGTGGTTAACTGGCCTATGGGCAGAGTTTTGATGTCGTACTTCGCATCCAAATATGTGAGATTTATCACCGGAATACCTGTACACGACACTACTGCCGGATTCAAGTGCTACAGACGTGAAGTACTTGAGACCATCGATCTGGATAAAATCCGCTTCAAGGGATATGCTTTCCAGATTGAAATGAAATTCACTGCCTACAAGTGCGGATTCAAGATTATAGAAGTGCCGGTTATATTCATCAACCGTGAACTCGGAACTTCTAAGATGAACAGCAGCATATTCGGTGAGGCTGTGTTCGGAGTAATGAAACTGAAATGGGATAGTTGGTTCAAAAAATATCCTAAAAGAAAAGGTTGTTAGTTTTCAGACATTGGTTATTAGTTTTTAGAATTAGAAATCTAATCAATTAGTCAATTCTTAATATATAAAGATGAAAAGAATTTGGATAAAGAATGCTGTCATCGTGAACGAAGGCAGACAGTTTAAAGGCTCGGTTGTTACTGAGGATGAAACAATATACAGAATTATCGAAGGCGATGCTACGCCTGAATGTGATATAAACGAGACCATTGACGCAGAAGGTTGCTTCCTGCTTCCTGGAGTGATTGACGACCATGTGCATTTCCGCGACCCTGGACTTACACACAAGGCTGATATGGCTACAGAAACCGCTGCAGCTGCTGCCGGAGGTGTGACTTCGTTCATGGATATGCCTAACTGCAATCCGCAGACCACTACCATCGAGGCTCTGGAAAACAAGTTTGCCGATGCCGCTACCAAGTGCGTGGTGAACTATTCTTTCTATTTCGGGGCAACGAACAATAATGCCGACCAGCTTAAAGATCTTGACAAGACTCACGTCTGCGGCGTGAAACTGTTTATGGGCGCAAGTACAGGCAACATGCTTGTGGACCGCATGGAAGCTCTGAAGAAGATATTCTCCGAAGCGGGAATGCTGATTGCAACTCACTGTGAGGACCAGACCGTGATTAGCCGCAACACAGCCGAAGTGAAAGAAAAGTATGGCGAAGATGCCGACATTTCTCTTCATCCGATAATCCGCAGCGAGGAAGCTTGCTATAACTCATCATCTCTTGCCGTGAGACTGGCTAAAGAGACAGGAGCGCGTCTTCATATCCTGCATGTAAGTACAGCGAAGGAACTCGAACTGTTTGAGGATAAACCTCTGAAGGAAAAGAAAATCACTTCGGAAGCTTGCGTTTCGCATCTTATGTTCTGCGATGAAGACTACAAGACTCTTGGCGGACGCATAAAATGTAATCCTAGCATCAAGACACGTGCAGACCGTGACGCTCTGAGAAAAGCATTGAGCAGCAATCTTATAGACGTGATAGGTACAGACCACGCTCCTCACCTTCTCTCCGAAAAACAGGGCGGTGCACTGAAAGCTGTATCGGGTATGCCTAGCCTGCAATTCTCATTGGTAAGTATATATGAGCTTGTCAAGGAAGGTGTGTTGTCAGTGGAACAGCTTGTGCAGAAGATGTGTCATGCACCTGCCGAGCTGTATCAGATTAAGGACAGAGGATTTATCCGCGAGGGATATAAGGCAGACCTGGTGATACTGAATCCTGACCATGAATGGACTGTCACTGCCGACTGCATAAAGAGCCGTTGCGGTTGGAGCCCAATGGAGGGAAGAAACTTCCATGCCAAGGTTGAGAAGACCCTGGTAAACGGAACCGTGGTTTACGAAAATGATACCGTAAATACTGCCCACAGAGGTCAGGCACTGGTATTTAACAGATGATTTGTTAGTTTTTAACTATTTAATTTTTAATTATTAATTCCTCAAATGCGTACAGACATCACCGTAAAGGAATACGACATACACGAACTGGCTGACTACATAAACTGGATTTACTTTTTCCACGCATGGGGATTTCAACCCAAATATTCGTCAATAGCCGATATTCATGGTTGTGACGGCTGCCGTGCAATGTGGCTTGTATCTTTCAAGGAAGATGAAAGACCAAAGGCTTCCGAGGCGATGCAACTGCACAAGGAGGCACAGAGAATGCTAAACAGTCTGGACGGACGCTTCAAAGTTTATGCCATGTACCGCCTGATGGATGCCAATTCGGACGGCGACAATCTGATAATGGAAGGGACAAGATTTCCGCTGTTAAGGCAACAATCAAGAGTTAAAGACTCTGACCCGTTTCTGTGTCTTAGCGACTTCGTCAGACCTGCATCCTATGGTATGACTGATACTGTGGGATGTTTTGCCACCACAATTGACCCGGAAATGGAAAAGGAATTCGAAGACGATGACTACAAGCATATGCTATGCAAGACTTTGGCTGAAAGACTGGCTGAAGCGGCAGCAGAAAAGATTCATGAAACAATCAGAAAATCGGTCTGGGGATATGCTCCTGACGAAAACCTGAGTGTGAAAGAGCTGTTGGATGAAAAGTATTGTGGAATACGTCCTGCTGTAGGCTATCCCTCACTTCCAGACATCTCGGTGAACTTTCTGCTTGATGATTTGTTGGATATGAAGCGCATAGGAATAACTCTGACTGAAAACGGAATGATGCATCCTCATGCTTCAGTGAGCGGACTGATGTTCGCACATCCGCAGTCAAGATACTTCAGTGTCGGAAAAATAGACGAAGTGCAACTTGCCGACTATGCTGAGAGACGTGGCAAGACTGCCGATGAGATGAGAAAGTATCTGAGGGCAAATGTTGGGTAATCAGTTGTTAGTTATTAATTTTTAATTTTTAATTCTAAATGATCTTACTTAGAGTTGCAATATTTTTTCTGCTGATGCTGTTGTTACCGGACTGGTACATACACCGTGTATATATAAGGTGTAAGAAAAACAAGCTTTACAGCAGGCTTCTTTGGTGGCCTACCATAGGTCTGCTACTGCTGCTGGCTATCTTCATAGCCTTACACGACAGTCTGCACGACTATTTCGGCATATACCTTATCGTAACTTTATGTTTCTGCATTCCAAAACTGACGTTTGTATTATTCAGCCTTATACTGAGGAGTATCAATAAAATTGCTGGATTGAAAATACCTCACGCAACCATATCTACCCTGCCTGCTCTGGCTATGCTGGGGTACATTCTTTTCGGAGCAATAAAGGGAAAAGAAAACTTCAAGGTTAAAGAGGTAACATTCACATCGGCAAACCTGCCTGAAGTATTCGACGGCTACAGGGTTATGCAACTCTCTGACATACATTCCGGAAGCTGGAAAGGAAATCCGGAAGCCTTGAAAAAAGCCATAGACTTATGCAACAGACAAAACGCAGATTTGGCTTTGTTCACAGGCGATCTTGTAAACAGCCGTTCCGACGAACTTTTAGAGTTCACAGAAATTTTCTCTGAACTGAAAGCAAAAGATGGTGTTTACTCCGTATTGGGAAACCATGATTACGGGACATACGTCAAGTGGAATTCCGAAGCAGACAGGATTGCAAATATAGATTCTCTCATTGCCCGTGAAAACAGAATGGGATGGAGAATGCTGAACAACAGTCATACCATCATCAGAAGAGGTAATGACTCTATAGCAGTGATAGGAGTAGAAAACAGCGGACGCCCGCCCTTCCCAGACTATGCCCGTCTGAAAGAGGCCTCAGCAGGCACCGAAGGTATGTTCCAGATACTGATGAGCCACGACCCTACCCACTGGCGCAGGCAAATTCTACCGGAATCGGATATTGAACTCACACTGTCGGGGCATACACACGATATGCAGATTACGTTCTTTGGGTTGTCTGTATCATCGTTCATTTATCCTGAACACAACGGCATGTATATGGAAGGAGAAAGAGGACTTTACGTAAACATAGGACTAGGGCACGTACTGTTCCCGATGCGACTTGGAGCATGGCCGGAAATAACAGTAATCACACTAAAGAAAAAATAACAGAAACTCAAAAACTCATAAATATGAAATTATTGTACATCATCTATCAGATTTGCATTGGTTTGCCGATATTCCTTGTAACAACAATTCTTACGGCACTGACAACAATGATTGGATGCCATCTTGGCAACGGACATTTCTGGGGGTATTATCCCGGAAAACTCTGGTCACAAATAACATGTTACACTTTACTTCTGCCTATAAAAGTAAAAGGGCATGAAAATATAGACCAGAAACAATCATATGTGTTTGTAGCAAATCATCAGGGTTCGTTCGACATCTTCCTGATATACGGTTTTCTGGGAAGAAACTTCAAATGGATGATGAAGAAAAGCCTTAGAAAAATACCATTTGTGGGTAAGGCATGCGAATCGGCAGGATTTATCTTCGTTGACAAATCTGGACCTAGAAAAATACACGAAACAATAGAACAGGCATTCCATGTGCTGAAAGACGGAACTTCACTGGTGGTTTTCCCTGAGGGAGCTAGAACATTCACCGGACACATGGGTATTTTCAAGAAAGGAGCTTTCCAACTGGCAGACGAACTTCAGTTACCGGTCGTTCCTTTGACGATAGACGGCTCGTTCAATATACTTCCGCGTACTGGAAAACTGTTGTCATGGCATCCTATGAAGCTTACTATCCACAAGCCTATTTTCCCGAAATGCAAAGGTCCTGAAAACATCAAGGAGCTTATGGAAGAATCGTATAAGGTAATAGAAAGTGCGTTACCGAACGAATATAAAGGAAAAGTCGATAATCCTGACCAATAAATCTATAGCATAAAAAACAGCTCCGGCATATTGGAATTTGTTTCCTTATGCCGGAGCTGTTTTTTTATATAAAATCAATATGAATTGATTACCATTCTACGAATTTGCCACGAGCTCTGCGTTCTGCAAGAATTTCTTTCAGACGTTTGTTCTTCTCTTTTGCGATGTATTTACGTCCGAAGATGTTAGGGATGGCAACCCCAAGGGAAATACATAATATCACCATACCGGAAGTAATACCGCTCTGTATAGCCTTCATCAAGATTGAAATCTGTTCAGGCGATTCCACATTCATATTGATGATACCGAAAAGCATACGATACATAAGCACTCCAGGAATCATAGGAATGACAGAAGGGATAGTCAACACGTGGTTTGGACAGTGGAACCAGTGTACAGCCTTGATAGCTATAAGACTCACCAATACAGAACCGGCAAACGATCCTATCACTAGTCCCATATCAAGACCTATATTGTCTGTACTTGGACCGAGGTTCACAAAGTTACGTGTACAAACAGCTATTATACCTCCTATGGCAACAACCCACAAAAGACGGCGCGGTATATTGAATATCATAGAGAATCCCATTGCTGAGATGGCAGCAGCTATGGCATATTCAATATAATTGTGGTGAGGAACCATACTGATGGTCGGGAAGAAATTTTCAATATGACATATCTTAACGGCAAATGCTATACCGAAAGCCATGGCAGAAACCATAAGCAATGTATTGACCGCACGTACTATACCGACCTGAATATAATTGTCCAGCATATCATCAACAAAGTTTATCAACGGCACTCCCGGTACAATGAACAATGCACATGCCAAAAGCGGATGCCATGGAGTGGTTGTCCACGAAGCAGGCAATAATGTAGATGCCCATGCCAACATTGTAGAAATAAAAGCAGCAATAGCAATACCCATGTAATGATTTAGACCTGACTCATTACATTTGGCACGTACTCTCATACCGATAATGGCAGCTATTGACGCATAAAGGAAAGCAACCCAGTCGCAACCGAACTGGATACAGAATCCACCGCAGGCAAAACCGGCACCGACAGCAACCTGCCAAGGAGTATAGTTACGCTTGCGTTTACGAATTTCTTCCAGCTCCTCTTCATATTGGTCAAGGGTGTAGTCATTCTCGATTGCACGCCATGACAATTTGCTCACAGCCGATATGGCAGTCATGTTCACTCCATGACCATCTATCCTCTGGAATTTTGTGAATGAATAATCACCATCACTCACATTCACCATAAGCATGGTAAAGCTGACGTTGATGTGAAGTTTTTCTTCCGGAATACCTAGGAAAGCGGCAGTACGCTTCATATTCCTTACCACACGGTTGGTGTCTGCAAGGCTCTCAACCAGAAGTTTTCCGGTGCGTAAAAGTAAATCTACTCTTCGATGAAGCAACAGCTCATCGTGTACTTTTTCAGTCGTCTGAAGATGTTCCATATAGTCAAGTTTTGTTTTCGGCTGCAAAGGTATTAATTATTCCTATTTTATGTGTATCTTTGTAGCGCAATATTATACAAAAAAATATCCGGATTTGGTAAGAAACAGAAAAATCACATATCGTTTCCACAGTTTTGTGGAAAAATTACACACCTTTTAATAATAAAAACTACTTGACAATACATTTTAAACAGTTTATTTTCAGCAAATTAGATTCTCCGTCTCAATTATGGCATATGGATTGCCATTAATTTAACGGCATCTAAAATATTAACAGATTTGTATATGAAACGATTTTTGACAAGAAAGGACTTGAAATTCAAGAAGAAACAAGCCATTTACTCATGCATCTGCATTATCTTAGTAGTAGGTCTTTATCTTATCTTCAACAGAAAAGAAAAACCTGTTGTTGAAAGACCTATTGTATGTGTGCAACCTGTTGTACAGGAGAATGTTGAAATCTATGGAGACTATGTAGGACGAATCAGGGCACAACTTTTCGTTGAAGTAAGAGCCAGGGTAGAAGGCTTCCTTGAAAGAATGCACTTCGAAGAAGGTAGTTACGTTAAAAAAGATCAGATACTTTTTGTTATCAATCAGGACCAATACCGCGCAAAAGCCGATAAGGCTAGAGCACAGCTAAAGAAAGACGAGGCTACGGCACTGAAAGCCAAACGTGATTTGGACCGTATCCGCCCACTTTATGAACAGAACGCTGCCAGCCAGCTTGACTTGGATAATGCCATAGCCGCATACGAAACAGCAGAGGCAAGTGTAGGTATGAGTAAGGCTGACCTAGAACAAGCTGAACAGGAATTGGGATATACAATCGTACGCTCTCCTATTTCAGGACATATCAGTGAAAGACTTGTTGACCCTGGAACTCTGGTTGGTACCGGAGGTAAATCATTGCTAGCTACAATAGTAAAGAGTGACACTGTTAACGTGGATTTCAGTATGACAGCCCTTGACTATCTAAAAAGCAAGGAAAGAAACGTTACTTTTGGTCAGAGAGACACTACACGTACATGGAAACAGACAGTAACAGTTACACTGCCGGACAATACCGTATATGAACATAAAGGTCTGGTGGATTTCGCAGCTCCACAGGTTAACCCTAAGACTGGTACATTCCAGGTAAGAGCCGAATTGCCGAATCCTGAACATGTTCTTCTTCCAGGACAATTTACTAGCGTAAAAGTTCTTCTTGACGTAAGAGAGAATGCTACCGTAATTCCAAAGAAATCGCTTATCATCGAAAAAGGTGGGTCATACGTATTCGTGATGCGACGTGACTCCGTAGCAGAAAGACGCTTCATCGAGATAGGTCCGGAATTCAAGAACGATGTTGTAGTGGAAAGAGGTCTGGCACCGGGAGAAATGATTGTGACAGAAGGTTACCACAAGCTCACACCGGGAGTGAAAGTACAGGTAGCTCCTGAAGATATAAGCAATGAGGAAAACAAGGCTGACAATGACAGCAGCACTACAAGCAAGTGAAATTAACACAGAGGTAAACTAACCAAGCTACACATTTATGAAAGTAAGTTTCTTTATAGACAGGCCGGTATTCTCGGCTGTCATCTCAATACTTATTGTCATAGTAGGTATCATAGGATTGATGATGCTTCCTATCGACCAATACCCACAGATAACTCCGCCTGTGGTTAAAATCAGCGCCTCATATCCGGGTGCGAGTGCCGTAACCGTTTCTCAGGCGGTGGCAACTCCTATCGAGCAGGAACTCAACGGTACTCCGGGTATGCTTTATATGGAATCAAACAGTTCGAATACAGGTAGTTTCTCGGCTACTGTCACTTTCGACATTTCAGCCGACCCAGATATGGCATCCGTTGAAATACAGAACCGTGTGAAACTGGCTGAATCAAGACTTCCGGCGGAAGTTGTTCAGAACGGTATCGAAGTGGAGAAACAGGCAGCCAGCCAGCTTATGACTCTGACTCTGATGTCTGACGACCCGAAATTCGATGAGATTTATCTTAGTAACTTTGCTACACTATATGTACTCGACCTTCTTCGCCGTATTCCTGGTGTAGGCCGTGTATCGAATATCGGTAGCCGCTATTATGCAATGCAGATTTGGGTTGATCCGGCAAAACTTGCCAATTACGGACTGACAGTGCAGGATTTGCAGAGTGCTCTTAAAGACCAGAACCGCGAATCGGCAGCCGGAGTACTCGGCCAGCAGCCTATGTCAAACGGTATTGACATAACTATCCCTATTACAGCTCAGGGACGTCTTTCTTCGGCATCCCAGTTTGAAGAAATAGTTCTTAGAGCTAATCCTGACGGTTCTCTCATCAGAATGAAAGATGTGGCAAGAGTTTCTCTTGAAGCATCATCATACAGTACCGAGAGTGGAATCAACGGTGGTAACGCAGCGGTACTTGGCATATACATGCTTCCGGGAGCCAATGCGATGGAAGTTGCACAAAGAGTAAAAGATACAATGGAGGAAATCAGCCAGACATTCCCTGAAGGTCTGGAATACAATTTCCCGTTCGATATGACAAACTACATCTCGCAGTCTATCCATGAGGTGTATAAGACTTTGTTCGAAGCCCTGTTCCTGGTGATTGTGGTGGTGTTCCTGTCTCTTCAGAGCTGGAGAGCGACGCTCATCCCTGTGGTTGCAGTACCTATATCGCTTATCGGAACATTCGGTTTCATGCTGATATTCGGGTTCTCACTCAATATGCTTACACTGTTGGGACTTGTTCTTGCCATCGGTATCGTGGTGGACGATGCCATTGTGGTAGTGGAAAATGTGGAACGAATAATGGAGGAAGAAAAACTCAGTCCTTACGAGGCCACAAAGAAAGCTATGGAAGGTCTTGTTGGAGCCGTAATCGCAACATCACTTGTGCTGGCTGCGGTGTTCGTTCCTGTAAGTTTCCTTTCCGGTATCACAGGTCAGTTGTACCGCCAGTTTACTGTAACAATCGTAGTGTCAGTACTTCTTTCCACTGTTGTGGCATTGACATTAAGTCCGGTGATGTGTTCTCTGATATTGAAACCTACAGATCCGAACAAGCCTAAAAACAGGGTGTTCAACTGGATAAACAAATGGCTGGGTATCGGTAATAACCAGTACGTGAAATATATAAAACGTATAATCAAGAATCCTCGCCGGGTAATGGCAGGTTTCGGTATGGTTCTTGTATTCATATATGTATTCCACAGATTAGTACCAACCAGCTTCCTTCCGGTAGAAGATCAGGGATATTTCACTGTAGAACTTGAATTGCCTGAGACTGCCACACTTGAGCGTACACGCAAAGTTACTGACAGGGCAATCGACTTCATAATGAAAGATCCTGCTGTGGAATATGTACAGAACGTTACAGGTACTAGTCCACGTGTGGGAACAAGTCAGGCAAGAAGTCAGCTCACAGTCATTCTGAAAGAGTGGAAAGAGCGTGACAACACTACAATAAACGAAATTATGGACCGAGTTCAGAAAGAACTTGAAACATATCCAGAGAGCAAGGTGTTCCTTTCTACTCCACCGGTAATTCCGGGACTTGGTACAGCCGGAGGTTTCGAAATGCAGCTTGAAGCCAGAGGTGAGGCTACATACGATGATCTTGTGCGTGCCACAGACACTCTGATGCATTATGCTTCTATGCATAAAGAAATTGCAGGTCTGTCATCGTCACTGCAGGCTGAAATTCCACAGTTGTATTTCGATGTTGACCGCGACAAAGTAAAATTATCTGGAGTACCAATGGCAGATGTATTCTCTACGATGAAGACTTATACAGGTTCGGTTTATGTGAACGACTTCAACATGTTCAACCGTATCTACCGTGTATATATACAGGCTGAAGCTCCTTATCGTCAGCAGCGCGAGAATATAGGTCTGTTCTTCGTAAAAGGTTCGTCAGGCGATATGATCCCGCTTACAGCACTTGGAACAACAGATTACACAACAGGACCTGGTAGTATCAAACGTTTCAACATGTTCAACACATCAGTTATACGTGGTACAACCGCCAATGGCGCCAGTTCAGGTCAGGTAATGGAGATATTGGAACAGATAGCACGCGAAAAACTTCCTGACAACATAGGTGTGGAATGGAGCGGTCTGTCATATCAGGAAAAACAGGCAGGCGGACAGACAGGTATCATATTGTCACTTGTATTCCTGTTCGTATTCCTCTTCCTTGCGGCACTCTATGAAAGCTGGACAGTGCCTATCGCGGTATTGATTTCACTTCCGGTTGCAGTGCTCGGAGCATACGCCGGAATAACATTATGCGGACTTGAGAACGATACCTACTTCCAGATTGGTCTTGTAATGCTTATCGGTCTTGCAGCAAAGAATGCCATCCTTATCGTGGAATTCGCAAAAGACGAGGTAGATAAAGGCAGAGATGTGATAGAATCTGCCATACATGCGGCACAATTACGTTTCCGCCCTATCCTTATGACATCATTGGCATTTATCCTTGGTATGCTTCCAATGGTATTGGCTACAGGTCCGGGATCTGCCAGCCGACAGGCAATCGGTACCGGAGTATTCTTCGGAATGATTATAGCCGTTACAGTAGGTATCGTGCTTGTACCTTTCTTCTTCGTAATGATTTATAAGGCTACAGGCAAAATGAAACAGAAACGTATCAACATAAAGAAAGCATAACTTATGAAACATATAGCATCTATATTAAGACTGACAATCTTTTTCCTTATGGCTTCCACTATCGGTGGTTGCCAGTTAGGAAAGCACTATACACGTCCTCAGATTGAGATGCCTGAAGTGCTTGACAGCATGAGCATGGACAGTACATCAATGGGTGATTTCCCTTGGGAAGAACTTTACACGGACACTACACTGCAGGCTCTGATAAGAAAAACACTTGAATACAACAAGGATATGCTTATAGCCGGCGCACGTATAAAGGAGCTGGCTGCCATGAAGCGTATCGATTGGGCCAACATGTTTCCGGCTATAACCAACAGGATTTACGCCGAAGAGGAAGAGGAGAATTATGGTGGAAACAACCGTAAACCGGACGACCAGTTTGATATTAAACTCGGTGTTTCATGGGAACTTGATTTATGGGGTAACCTACGCTGGGCACGTGATAAGGGTATAGCTGATTTTATGGGATCTATAGAAAATCAGCGTGCTCTGAAAATGAGTCTCATAGCACAAATGGCACAATCATATTTCGAATTGGTGGCATTAGACAATGAATTATCCATAGTTCGAAAGACCGTCGATGCCAGACGTGAAAGTCTGTATCTTGCCAGAATCAGATACGAAGGCGGGTTAACAAACGAAACAGCGTTCAGACAGGCTCAGGTGGAATTAGCCAGGACTGCAACTCTTATTCCTGATCTTGAAAAGAAAATATCATTGAAAGAGAATGAAATAGCTTTCCTGACAGGCGAATATCCACATCATATAAACCGCTCAGTGCTGCCTGAAGATGTATTGCTGCCGGCGACCCTACCTGTTGGTTTGCCATCGAGTCTTTTGGAAAGACGTCCTGATGTAAGACAGGCTGAACAGTCGCTTATCGCCGCAAATGCAGCAGTTGGAATTGCATTCACAAATATGTTTCCAAGATTGACCTTGACAGCATCATACGGAGCTGAGAGTGAAGAATTAAAAGACATTTTCAAATCTCCGCATCATCTTATTGCCGGTTCGCTCATTACCCCAATATTTAATTTCGGCAAGAACCGCGCAGCGCTTAAAGCCAAGAAAGCCGCATACGAACAGGCTACATATGCCTATGAGAAAGCAGTGCTAAACGCATTCAAGGATGCAAGAAACGCTATCGTAGAATTCAACAAGACACGTGATATATACGAAACCAGATTGAGACTGGAACAGGCTTCAAAAAGCGCTCTTGACCTTGCCGAACTGCAATATATCAACGGTGTTATCGGATATATCGACTTGCTGGATGCGCAGCGTGGTTATCTGGATGCACAGATTGGATTGAGTAATGCCATACGCGACAAGCAGATTACTCTTGTAAATCTATACAAGGCTCTTGGCGGCGGATGGTCACAAGACGAAAAATAAAATAAAAGAATCCATACCTAAAGTTTTCAGGCGGTGTTCAGTGATAATATCACAGAGCACCGCCTGAAATGTTTTTAAATGACTTTTAAACTGTATTTAATTGAAGAACTTTATACCGATAAATATAGTTCTAGGCTGTGTAGGACCGTAGAAGTATTTTGAGTCACGTCCTATACCTTTATCCAAGTCTTTCTGGAAAGCATTGAACATATTGTTCACACCACCGTTCAACTGAAGTTTCAGATGGTCGTTCAATACAAAAGTGTAGTTAAGTTTCAGGTTAAGTTCCATAAAATCCGGAGTCTTTTCAAGAACATCTTTCTCTATATAACCGGCAAAGTGAGGTACCAGCATACGTCCTGTATATACACCAGACAATGAAAAATCAAAATTCTTGTTCTTGAATGGAGCAGAAGTAAACGTAAAATAACCGTACAGGTCAGGAGTACGCGTCATCTTCTTTGTAGGTGCCACATCTGCATCCTCGCTCCAATAAACAGCCTCTGTATATCTGCTTTGCTGTGCAGTAAAACCTAACTGCAACTGGGCATCCCTGCCATGAGCAATCTTATAGTCGATATTCGCTCCATACACTCTCGCTCCACGTCCGTTGCAACGCTCCTGTATGGTAGTTCCCTGCTGATCGCCTTCACCTATATTTTTAAGATAGAATACATCATTAAGCATTGTGTAGAAACCTTCAATCAAAAGGTTTGACTGGAAATGACCGAACGAAGCACTCCAATCTACCGAACCGCTGAAACTGTTTGAGCGTTCAGGCTTGAGCCCTTCCGCCAGACGTATAATCATAGCCTCACCACCTACCGCAGCTACGTGAAGATCCTCATCGTATGCCTGTGGAGCACGGAAACCTGTTGACCAAGTCAGACGTCCCTGTACCTTATCCGATGGTTTCCACAAGGCATTCACACGCGGACTGAATATCACATTATCCACAAGATTATGCTTGTCAAGACGGAATCCTGCCAACAAAGTGAACTTATCCATCTTCCATTCGTTCTGGGCGTATGCGCTGGCCACTTTTACATCCTGCTTTAAATCGCGGTTATATCCCGCCATGATGTCATGCAAGGCATTGTACTGATATTCCAGACCACCGGTAAAAGTAGCCGGAGAGAAAAGGCACTTATCCATATTACCTACATACATTGCTCCACCTACGGCAGTAAGGTCGTCAGTAGTTCCGTATGCCTTACCCGGATCATCAAGTTCCTGTGTACCATAATAGCTGTTACGGTCTGTATGCTGAACAGAACCGTAAACAGAGAGTTTATGACGATATTCATTGAAGAAAACATCATAAGTCAAGCCACCACTGTTTATTATATGTTTAGTCTGCTCACAAATATCTGCCTCATGAGGCTGCAGATTGAAATTGCTTCCTCCACGTCTGAATTCATTTGTTGTATGATATTCCAGGCTGATTCGGCTGAAATGAGTCGGGCGGTAATAAGCTCTGAGTCCGAATGTATTCATATTCAGTTTTCCCAGTTCCGAGAAACCGTCGCCATCAGCGTCATACGGATTTCTGTTTCTATAAGACTGATACAATGCTATACCGTATGTATTATCAGAAGATACGAGCGAGGCATTCGCTCCCATATACTGTTCCCAAGATTTTCCTCCAAGGTTAGACATATTGGTAGAAACCTGAAATGAATTGTTTACAGGATCTTTTGTTATGATATTGATAGTACCACCTACAGCGTTTGCACCGAAAAGAGCCGATCCACCGCCACGCACTACCTCTACCCTCTCTATCATATTCACAGGAATCTGCTCTAGACCATACACTCCAGACAATGCGCTCATCACCGGACGGCTATTGATAAGAATCTGCGAGTATGGCCCTTCAAGGCCATTTATACGAACCTGCGGGAAACCGCAGTTCTGACAATTATTCTCCACGCGCAATCCTGACTGATAGTTAAGCGACTTTGCCAAATCAGTAGAATTTACCATTTCGAACAGTTTATTGTTCATCACATTCACCACCACAGGAGCAAGTTTCCTGCTTGTTTCATTTCTGTTGGCAGACACCACGACTTCATCAGTCATGATTGTTTCTTCCGAGAGGACAAAATGCACATCTACAGTATATTCATCGCTCACACTCACCTCTTTAGTCTGTTGTGCATACCCAACAGAATTCACTTTCAACGTATATTTACCTGCAGGAACTTTTTTCAGCTTAAAATATCCGTCTGTATCAGTCACTGTTCCCTCACCCGTTTCAACAATAATGACTGTAGCATATGGAAGACTATTTTCCGTACCTTTTTCTATTACATGACCTGTAATTACGTTACCCTCTTTCACTGGGCTGTTATCGACCCCTGCCGCCATACTGACTATGGCGCACACAAGAGCCGAAATGAATATTGATAATTTCTTCATTTCTTTATTGATATAAATTTGATAAAAAGTTACAACGTATTTATTCCATGCCTATACAGAAATACAGGCACGAAAAGACAGGACACCATATATGGTGCCTTACTATACAAATAGAAATGAAGAATAAGGAGGTGCGCGCAGACCTATACCGGAATCAAATTCCGGCAACAGACATGTAGGAACATGTTCTGTATAATCAATAAGGAATACAGGTTGAAACGGTGTATCGACAATCAAAGGTTCCGAAGCTTCCAATGAATGGAAATCCGTAAGAAAATGAAGAACCAGAGTCTGTCCGGCCGTATGTGAATGCTGATCCGAGAATGGATGCGAATGCACTACCATTACACCGTTCACAACGTGTACATGGGCATAAGCAGAGACTATGGCATAATATGCCACAAACACAGTAAGAAATAGCGAGGCCATTATTCTAATCCATGCTCCAGTGCTTTTTGTCATAACTCTATTTATACTCATTATAAATTGCGCAGCAAAGATAAGCAAAATATTAAAGCATTCAATGTAATGGAACAAATTTTATGCGTTATATAATAAAGATGCCATGACAAAATCATATAATATGACATTATCATGGCATTCAGAAACTATTTTACATTAAATCTGACAATAGCCGTAACATATCAGACAGTAGAGTTTCACCTTAGAACAAAGAACATATCATACTGTTTACTTTTACCAACATATACCACAGTGAAACTTTATCGTTATCCATCATTTTCCATCGCTAATCTAGTCTTTGTTTACGGAAGCGGCAAGCATACTTAATGTTTCATATTGTCACATTAAATTAAAATAAAAGCTACACGGTTACCAATAAAAACCTCAGTCTTTTTACAGATAAATCCATAATGATATTTGCATTTACAAAAATATCACGACGAAAGAACAATGGCTCGGACATTATCGAAACAATGTTGCTTCAGATCAGAAGGAGAAATCAAGAAGTCAAGCACTCCTACATCCATAAAATTCAGGATGAAATCATCACCTTCGAACGAATCTACCTGCAATAAAATCTGCCAGTCCTCATAAGGATGATCCCAATTATCCCATTGTCTGAACTGCGGTTCTGCCAACAAAGCATGCTCGTCCGAATCATCATTTTTACTTAGACTGAAATCTATCTTTATCTCATTGGGAACAATAAACTCTGCATTTCCATTATCAGGCTTTACCTCGCGAACACCTTCCGACATAGGGAAATATATAACCTTAACAGCATTTGAATTGCTGACAACACCTCCAATGGGAGTTGCACTATTATAATCGCCAATATAACTTCCCATTATTGCAAAAAACGACAAAACACCATTATGAGGAAGAATATTATTTATATCGTACGGAGCAACATCTGCAAGATTAATCTGGCACAAAAAATTATAATTACATTTATTCCCTTCTTCATCCACATATTCAGGAAAGGAATAATCCGAAGGCAAATCAGGATTTCCCCAAAATCGTGAAGTACCGCAAGGCAACTTTTCACCAACATTTGACAATATAAGATGAACAGGTATCATAGTATTATTTTTTAGATATAAAAATATATATTACGTATATAAACAAAAATAACAATTATATTTATAATAATGAAGTTTTAGAACAAATTATTAGAAGAATTGTTGTATATTTGTTATAAATATACAAAAACGAGACCGATGATAACAAAAGTAACAGAAAACGATGCAGCCGAAATAGCTGCCATATATAACTACTATATACGCGAAAGCGTAGCCACTTTCGATACAGAAGAATGGCAAACAGAAAAGATGGAACAACGTATCATTACATTGTCCTCATCTTATCCATATATTGTTTACCGGACAGAAGATGGAAAAATTGCCGGTTTTTGCTATGCCCACCCATGGAAAGAAAAAGATGCATACAGCCGTACACTTGAAACCACTGTATATGTATCTCCAGAACATACTGGACGCGGAATAGGACAGAAACTAATGGAAGAACTGATTGATATTTGCCGTAAAAAAGGTTTTATGACACTTATAGCATGTATCACAGAAGGAAATGAAAACAGTTTCAGGCTACACCGGAAATTAGGATTTAAGCAAGTATCACATTTCAAGAAAGTAGGAATGAAATTCAACCGGTTTCTTGATGTGATAGATTATGAGTTAATTCTTTGAATAAAATAATTTACAAGAAGACACAAATATGTACGAAGATTTATTCCAAGTAAGATCAAACGACCTCACTCCTACGACAGGCAGAATTCTCATAGCATCGCCACTCATAAACGATTATCATTTTCAAAGATCCGTAGTAATGCTGATAAATAGCGAAGAAAAAGGTAATCTTGGGATAGTTCTGAACAAAGAACTAAAGGTTCAGATGTCGCTCAATGAACTTGTACACGAACTGGATGATGTTCCAAGAATTCCTCTATACAAAGGAGGTCCCGTGAACCGATACAATTTATCTTTCATCCATGACATTCAGGAGATAGACCAGTCCATACCTTTGGGAAACGGCCTGTTCTTGAACGGAAGTTTCAACCTCATGCTTAAATATATAAAGCAAGGAAATCCTCTAGAAGGCAGGGTACGCTTCTATATGGGACTTGCAGGATGGAATGAAGGACAGCTGCAGGCTGAAATAGATAATGACACATGGATTATAAGTAATCCACGAAAAGATATAATTATGGGAGAAGATATCGGTAATATGTGGAAAAATAGTCTGGATATAATGGGTGAGCCGTATAGTACATGGTCCAAATATCCGTTGATACCATCGATGAACTGATATCTTATAATTACAAGGCAGCTATCTTCTGATATAAGCACACATCATAATATTTGTTACCTCTTCTGATCCACGATTTGAGTACGGCAACTTCTGTAAACCCACACGAATCAAACACAGAACGTGCCGTAACATTATCGTTTCGGACATAAGAATACAACTGATTTATCCCTATAAATCCGAAACAATGTGCCTCCATTCGGGAGATTGCCGCCTTTGCTATACCCCTTCCTCGAAACTCCGGCAACACGACAATGCCAATCTCTGCCTTATTATTTCTGACATCGAAATCGAACACATCAACCATTCCTGCTATTCTTCCGTCCTGAAGCTCTATCATCATCCTCAATTGCCTGTCTGTAAATATATCATTAGTATTCTCGGCAATATACTGCTTCATCTGGTAGCGGGTATATGGTCCTGTATTTTCACTACTATGCTCCCACAGCAAAGGATCATTCTCCACAGCCAGCATTATTTCCAGATCCTCAGGCTCCGGTGCACGAAGAATAATGTCGCTCATCATAAATCCTCCCCTTCTGTTTTCTGCAAGTCAAGTTCAGAAAGCATACGTCTTCTGCCAGGAACGCATAACATAGTAGCCAAGACTGCCATGCCACCACAAAGAATACCTGTAGTATCCATTGTCCAATAATAAAGCGATATATTGAACACTGCTACTACAAGCAAAAGTATAATTCTAACCTCGCTCCAACGGCGATAACTCTTCAAGGCTTTTTCTATATTCAGGTTCTTTATATACTTTGTCAGAGACAGATTGAAAATACGAAGCGACATAGGAATAAGACATATGGCCAACAAGACTCCGGTCAGCTGTGCCACATATTCCGCATTGGCATTACCCACAAGAGCACCCTCTTCCAATACCTCACATTCATATCCTGCAATAAGAGCAATAATAACAACCCATGCCAATATAAATTCAATCTTTAATAATCTCAATAATCCTTCTATTTTCTGTTCCATCACAATTCCTTTTATTACATTTTTCCCGTAAACTCAATTCTGTTTACTATAGAACGTCCCAAAGTAACCTCATCTGTGTATTGCAGTTCGTCGCCTATCGAAATACCGCGCGAAATCACGGACACCTTCACATCAAGTCCGCTCAGTTTGCGGAAGATATAGAAGTTGGTACTGTCACCCTCCATAGTAGAGCTCAATGCCAGAATTATCTCTTTCACTCCACCTGCCTTTACACGATCTACAAGACTGTCTATCTGCAAATCATTCGGTCCCACACCATCCATAGGAGAAATCACACCGCCCAGCACATGATACAATCCGTTAAACTGCTGGGTATTCTCTACAGCCATCACATCGCGGATATTTTCAACCACGCACACGATTGAAGAATCGCGCGACGGTGTGGAACATATCCGGCAGACATCCGTATCCGAAATATTATGGCATACCTTACAGTATTTCACCTCATGCTTTAATGTGACTATCGCATTGCCGAACGCCTCTACAGCTTCGGTGTCCTGACGCAAAAGGTGCAGTACAAGACGCATCGCAGTCTTTCTTCCTATACCCGGCAATCGTGAAAACTCGTCAACGGCCTTTTCCAAAAGTACCGATGGATATTGTTGGTTCATTGTGTCTTTTTTTTGAGTTTGTTAGTTTACTTCAAGCCGCAAAAATACAAAAAATCTGATTATCTTTGTGCTTTAATTTACTATTAACATGAACGGCATATTCATTCTAATCACAATAATAATCTATTTCGGAATATTACTTGGCATATCGCGTATAACAGCCCGCAGACATTCGGACAACGATGCATTCTTCCGGGGCAACCGCCAGTCACCATGGTATATAGTATCATTCGGAATGATAGGCGCATCACTGTCCGGAGTAACATTCGTTTCTGTACCAGGCATGGTGAAAAATATAGACATGACCTACATGCAGACATGTATGGGCTTCTTTGTGGGCTATCTGATAATAGCTCACGTACTCCTCCCCCTATACTATAAGCTGAACCTTACATCAATATACACATATCTGGGGCAAAGGATAGGCAGATATTCATACAAAACGGGGGCTTCATTCTTCCTCATATCAAAAATGTTAGGAGCAGCTGCCAGGCTCTACCTGGTATGCATTATCCTGCAACACTACGTATTCGATGACTATAACATACCGTTTGCCGTGACAGCCATAGGAACCGTATTGCTGATATGGCTATATACACACAAGAGCGGCATACGTACGATAGTATGGACAGACAGCCTGCAGACACTGTGTCTCCTGCTGGCATTGGGACTGATATTATATAATGTAGCAGACAAGCTGAACCTTAACATTGGCGGAGTGATAGACACCATAAAGAACAGCAGAGAAAGCCGTATCTTCGTTTTCGACGACTGGCAGTCTAAACAAAACTTCTTCAAGCAGTTCTTCAGCGGGATATTCATAACCATAGTAATGACAGGACTTGACCAGGACATGATGCAGAAGAACCTCTCCTGCCGTAATCTTAAAGAAGCACAAAAAAATATGTACTGCTACGGAATATCTTTCGTGCCGGTAAATCTGCTTTTCCTTTCATTGGGTATCCTGCTCATGGTAGCAGCCACACAGATGAATATAACAATTCCGGCTAAGGGCGACGACCTCCTTCCGATGTTTGCGGCAGGCGGTCATCTGGGATATGCAGTACTGGTTTTCTTCACCATAGGAATAATAGCGGCAGCATTCTCCAGTGCCGATTCCGCTCTAGCAGCCCTGACGACAAGCTTCTGTATAGACATTCTGAATACGGACAAATATAGTGAAAAGAAAGCCGAGAGAGTAAGAAAAATCACTCATCTTGGTATAAGCATAGTGTTCGTGGCATGTATTCTGATATTCGAAGCCATAGACAGCCAAAGCGTGATAGACACTATATATACGCTTGCATCATATACCTACGGTCCTCTGCTGGGACTTTTCTGCTTCGGACTTTTCACCAAATTAAGGCCACGCGACAAATATGTGCCTTATATAGCAATTATATCACCTGCCATATGCTACATAATAGACATTCTCACATTCAATGCCACAGGATACAAGTTCGGTTACGAAATGCTGATGTTCAACGGTTTTCTCACATTCATGGGACTTACAGCATTGAGTTTGGGAAAGAAAAGGGTAAATTGTTAGTTTTTAATTGTTAGAAAATTTATAAAAGACATATATATGGAAATAAAAAGTGCAGAATTCACAATAAGCAGCTCAAGAGCTGATATGTGTCCAAAATCGGATATACCGGAATATGCTTTCATAGGCCGTTCCAACGTGGGAAAATCCAGCCTTATCAATATGTTGACAAAGAAGCCGAAGCTTGCCATGACTTCATCCACTCCAGGTAAGACTCTGCTTATCAACCACTTCCTGATCAACAAAGAATGGTATCTTGTCGATCTTCCTGGATATGGATTTGCATTGAGAGGCAAGAAGATGATGGAAAAGATCAAGAACCTAATAGAATACTACGTTCTTGAGCGCGAACAGCTTACCTGCCTTTTTGTACTAATAGACAGCCGTCATGAGCCTCAGAAAATAGATCTTGAATTCATAGAATGGCTTGGCGAAAACGGTGTTCCGTTTGCAATTATATTTACAAAAGCCGACAAACAGACTGTAGGCAAGACAAGACAGAACGTAAACAACTACCTGAACAAGCTGAAAGAGCAATGGGAAGAATTGCCTCCTCATTTCATTTCCTCATCTGAAAACGGTACCGGCAGACAAGAGATACTTGACTATATAGACGGTATAAACAAATCACTGAAAGAACAATAAAAAATTAATCCGCTATATACTTCTTTGATAGATGTATAAAGCGGATTAATTTTTATAATCGTTTTCTGAGCAAGAAATACAAAACATTACCTACACAAAACGTACATCTTTCAATATCTTCTTCATCACATTACGTCTGGCCGTTTTCAGTCCTGAAGATAAAGACTCAGCAGATATTATTTCAAGACAATTACTTAATTCAGACAGAAGTTCAGGAAAAAATCTGCACTGCTCGTACGCCAGCTTCATACACAAAGCACGGTTAGCATACGACTCATGCGATGACTGTATAGTATCAAAACAGAAATCAATAAAATCGGTACGCAAAGTATCACGGTCAAATGACTGTCTCAATATAAGAGTGAGCAACAAACGCCTCTTTCCCTCATGCTTTTCAGCTATAACCTTATCAATCAATTCGTCATGCTTTGCATACAGCCATTTATTGTTCGACAGGTCAAAATAGGTAAACACCCACAAGGCATTATATGAAACCCTGACATCCTCATCAGATATCAGGGTATATAGTTCTTCTTTCAGACTGTCGTTGTCCGTACCTTGAGTGAGAAAACATATCTCGTGTATGTCGTCCTGACTCAAACGCTGAAGGAGTCTCTTACGGAAATCCATATCCTATCCCTCAATTTCGCTGAGTTCCATCCAGCGCATGGTCTTCTCGTCAATCTCGTCAGTAAGTATCGGCAGACGCTTCGATTTCTCAGTAAGTTCGTCCACACTCAATGTACCACTGCAAAGAGCATCTTCTATAGCCTTCTTCTCCTCTTCCAGTTCAGCTATTTCCTTTTCCAGTTGCTCAAACTCCTTCTTTTCTTTGAAGGTCATGCGGCGCTTGTCGTTCAGGCGTACTTTCTGTGTCTTCTCCTCCTTTGGTTTGGCAGCTTCCTTTTCGCGATCCTGCTTTGCAAGTTTCCAGTCGCGATAATCAGAATAATTACCCGGGAAGTCACGAATATCACCCTGACCGTTGAACACAAGGATATGATCTACCACCTTATCCATAAAGTAACGGTCGTGGCTTACCACAATAACACATCCCTTGAAGTTCTGAAGATATTCTTCCAATACCTGCAAAGTCACAATGTCGAGGTCATTCGTCGGCTCGTCCAGAACAAGGAAATTAGGATTACGCATAAGTACAGTACAGAGATACAGACGTCGTCTTTCGCCACCACTCAACTTATATACGTAGCTGTGCTGAGTCTCCGGAGTGAAAAGGAAATGCTGCAGGAACTGCGATGCCGTAAGTCTCTTGCCATTACCCAACTCTATTACTTCGGCAATGTCAGTTATCACGTCTATAACCTTCATTTGCTCGTCAAACTGAAGTCCTTCCTGCGAATAATAACCGAAACGCACTGTCTCACCTATATCCAAGCGTCCGCTGTCAGGCTTTTGCAATCCCATAAGGATTTTTATAAAGGTTGACTTTCCTGTACCGTTGTTTCCCACGATACCCATCTTTTCATATCGCGCAAAGATGTATGAAAAATCATCAAGAATCTTCAGGTCGCCGAAACTCTTGTAGAGATGGTCGGCTTCAAATATCTTAGAGCCGATGTATGAAGCCTTCACGTCAAGCTTCACGTTCGAATCGTTCATTCTTCTTTTTGCCACCTTCTCCAGTTCATAGAAAGCTTCCTCCCTGTATCTTGCCTTATGTCCGCGTGCCTGAGGCATACGGCGCATCCATTCCAGCTCGGTACGGTAGAGGTTGTTCGCCCTTGCTATTTCCGCATTGGCGGCATCTATCCTCTCCTGGCGTTTCTGGAGATAGTAACTGTAGTTTCCTGTATATGAATAAACCTGCTTGTTGTCAAGTTCGATAATCTCAGAGCACACACGGTCGAGGAAATATCTGTCGTGAGTCACCATCAGCAGACTCAGAGTACCACGCTTGAGATATTCCTCCAACCATTCTGTCATATCGAGGTCCAGATGGTTGGTTGGCTCATCAAGTATAATCAGATCCGGCTCGGTGATAAGCACATTGGCAAGAGCCACACGCTTGAGCTGACCTCCGGAGAGTTGTTTTATTTTCTGGTCGAAATCCCTGATTTTCAACTGCGAGAGAATCTGTTTTGCTTTTCTTTCGTAGTCCCATGCCTTTTCGTGCTCCATGCGTGCCAGCAAGTCCTCCAGTCCGGGATTTCCTTCGGTCTCCATACATTTCTCATATTCCTTTATGAGCTGTACCACCGGAGTACCATGATAGAAACATGCCTCAAGCACAGTTATATCGTCAGGATACTGAGGGCTCTGTTCAAGATAGCCTACACGAAGATCGCGACGGAAAGTAATCTTTCCATCGTCATAACCTTCCTTTCCTGCAAGAATGTTAAGCAAAGTAGTCTTTCCGGAGCCGTTCTTCGCTATCAGACCGATACGCTGTCCCTCGGCCACTCCGAAAGATATTGAATTGAATAGAACCAAATCGCCGAAGGATTTGGTAAGATTTTCTACCTGTAAATATGGAGTCATTTGAGTTTTTAATTATTAATTATTTATCGCCTTTTCAACCTCAGCCTTGATTTTATCGAATTCGGCTTTCAGGCTACATGACTTACCGTTCTTAACCCTGCTCCATACCAACTGCTGCGGATACACCATAACATCAGTTTCGGCAAACTTCAGTGCAGGATACTCTTTCTGTCCGTCAACCACAGTCACCCATTCCATACCGTCCATCTCATTGACAAGTATGGCGCCGAAAGCCATACCGAAAGACTCCCAGGCCTGGCGCTGGCTGTTGTTGAACTTGCCACTGTCCATCACTTTCTGAATGCTTGCAATATCAGCCTCTGATGAAGTAAAATCTTTTGTAAGCTGTTTCTTGATAGTCATTACAGCCCAGTCGAAGCTCTCGTTTATGGCATTGATTTCAAGTACACGCACAGGGATGACCCCTTTCCAAGGTTTCTCTCCCTCGCATCTCACCTTCAACGAAGTTATAATGCTCTCTGCAGGTTTCATACTTTCTCCTTTAGCCACAGTAAAAGAACATTCCACAGAAATATCACCCTTTCCTGTAATCCACAGATGCGAAGTGTACCAGTTTCCGTTTTCCTGGAAATTCTCAGTTGAATAGACACACGACCACTCTCCCACCTTCACCAGTCGTGAAGTACGGTTGTTCTTCAATTCATAATCCATACACTCTTCGGCATACTTCTTGTCCTGCCCTTTGAAAGCAGAGATTCTGAAATTACCGTTCCACTTTTCAGGATTGTAAAAAAGGAAGCTGTCTTCTGTATCTTCAAACTCATGCCATCCTGCCGGATATTCCAGCGAGAACCATGAACCGGGAGAAATATATTTCATATAAGAGATAGTTTAGATGTTAATACTTAATTCTGTATGCAAATATAATGCTTTATAGAATAAAATAAAAAACTTTTCCACCGTCAAAACAAGTTTTCGTGCCAGTATAAAATCATTATCTCCAAAGCCCACTAGCCCCAATTACAAAACGCAATAAAACCATTAAATAATACAGACTAAAAATCAAGGCATTAGACTATACACACTACAAAATAACTTTTTCCGCCATAAAACGAAGTCATTTTGTAATATCGTAAAAAAGTATATCAATATCACAAATAAATATTATTTTTATTTTGATTTAAGTTTTTTTTCGATTACTTTTGTAAAATAGGTTTAAGAACAAACTAAAAAAGATTATTATGAAAAAATTACTTATGGCAGTTGCAATGGCCTTCATTTCAGTAGCAGGCTTTGCACAATCAGGATCCTGGTCAGTTGGTTTGAACTTCGGTTATGGTACAGACATCAGTAAACCATTCCTTGGAGGTAGAGTAATGTACGGCATCAACGACGCGTTCGATGTAGCAGGAAGTTTCAATTACTATTTCAAGGATAAATATGATTTTGGATACGGTGATGATTTTACAATGAAATGGTGGGACATCAATGCCGACGTTCATTGGAATGCTTTTAGAGGTGAAAAGTACAAACTCTACCCATTGGCCGGTCTGACATTTATGCAAGCAAAAGCTTCATCCGGCGGTGTGAGTGATTCTGACGGTAAGTTCGGAGTAAACTTGGGTATCGGCGGCAGCTATGATTTTACTAGCCATTTTGCCGTTGGAGTTGAGTTGAAGGCACAGATAATCAGTGGAACCCAGTTTGTTCCAATGGCATCTTTTATGTATAAGTTCTAAAATATCATTAAAGGAAGCAGTTTCATAATAGAATAGTTAAAGTAAAAATCATATAGATTTAAACTTGAAAATAAGAAATCTCCTGTTTTAGTCATTTATATGGCTAAAATCAGGAGATTTTTTATGTAGTAACCCACAGACGAACGATCGCAAAACTTGTAGTTTATGTAGTATAAAATAATTTACGTGCCGGCATAAAACTGATTTTATGCCCGTAAAATTCATAAATACAACTTGCACTTTTATAAACCACACTGCGATTTGTAGAAACCACAGTGTGATTTATAAAAACAACACTGTGGTTTATAGAAAATATAAGCAAACCTATAAAATTCTTCTGACTTGATAAACAAACCTTTGACTAGATAACGAATATTTCAAAGCTTTTTAAAAACAAACAAATTACTAAGTAATTAATAAGCGTAGATTGGATTAGAAAACAGGCAATATATTATAAAGGAATGCTTCAAAATTCAATAAATGCATTTCACTACAGTCCTAATGGGAAGATTTGGCAAATAAATGATGAAATTATCTCTCCATAGTAAAAGAAGATTTTGAAAAAGCAATGAAATGTTAGCATATAAATGGATATACCGAAATTGATGAACTTAAATCCAGCTTAGAATATATTTTATAACATTAGTACAAAAAAACAACCTATACAGATATTTTTTCAAAAAAAAGACTTATCATATTTAAAAAGAAATTAACTTTGCAACGTCCAGTTAGCCCGGAGGGGCAGCGGGATGTTTTTTTTAAAAGAAAGGCGTTTACTTTGACGTAAATCTTCTGAACTCAAATCTCGCAAATTTGTATCTGTAAGAAGAGACGGCAACGAGTAACGCCCGTTCAGGTGTCGTATCCGGCATCAAGCCATACATGTATATGTTATGGTAAGGTGTTATTGTATACTCACTCTGGCATGGGCTAACTGCGTTGCTTATCCTTACAGATGGGCAATGCGAGAGCCTGAGTTCGGGATAAGCAAGAAGTACAGACTCCCATGCCTTTTTTTATTTATAGCCCAATGAGGGGAGACTACGGGCAAATAAAAAATTCAGATGCTATGACACTCAAGAATGTTAACGCTTTCTGCAACAGAAAGAATTTTTCTTTAATTAAAACCATTTCTGCGGGACTTTTATGCACAACAATTTTCTTAACCACCTCATGTGGCAGCAAACAAGTGGCGATGATGACTACTCCACCCCCTACACCTGCTCCAGTGGCAAATGATCCAACGCAACCAGTAATGGCAAATGGAGAACAAGTACTAATTACTTTTTGCTTAGACGAAGCATACGATAAACCAGGTGTATATATGGCAGGACTAGGTATTGCTGAAGATCGTAGCGAACGTCCACGTGCAATTGCTGACGCTAACAGAATGGCCTCTGTAGATATTATGACCAGATATATCGGTATGATAAAGAATGCTATAGAAGACTATACTAAGGATGTTAACGTACCAAGTGGAAAAAAAATGTATGAAAGTGAACTGGAAGGAGGCGCACAATCAATCGGTACAGCGGTAATTAACAAATATTCAAATGTGGTATGCCGTAAACTAACACAAAGTGCGACAGGTGGATATACCTGCTATGTTGCTGTACAAGTATTATTAGAAGATGCTCGGAAAGGTTTGGCTGAAGAATTGGAAATACGAAAAGTTGATTATGATAAAAAGAAATTCTTCGAAAAGATGGACGAAGAACTAGCCAAAGAAGCAGCCCGCAAACAAGCAGAATTGGATGCAATGCAATAATTTATATTTATGAGAATTATTTCACTGACTATATTATTGATAACATGCACCTTGTTTTCATTTGGGCAAGGTGCTATGCCTTCATGGGTACAATGCCCACCAGCAAAAACAACAAGCTATTATTACAGGGTTTCACAAGGTACGGGGCTTACCGAAGAAGCTGCCACGAAAAAGGCTTTTGCTATGGCCATTTTCGAAAGTGCTTTTGCCATTGGTATTCCTGTAGATATACAGAAAATGGAACAAATGGAAGGAGACAGTTTGTTGGTAGAAGCTTCACGTTATGTAAAAATACCTATTAATAAAGTATGTCAATATACCAGAGAACTAACTACCAGACGTGGCTATAAAGTTTACATATTATGCCAAGTAGCCAATGACGTACACCAAAGGCCAAAATTCAAATCTTTCAATTGTATAACAAACAAAGAAGAGGAATGAAAAATATTATTTATAGTATATTGTTGCTTTTTGCGACAAATATAACCGTTTTAGCACAATCATCAACAGAGTTAAGACCATCATGGGCATATTCTACACCTGTACCTCCTGCCGGCGCTAATTTTTTCTTGAGTTGGGGTGTTGGAGAAGGTCATGACGAACAGTCCGCAACCAATGCCGCATGGGCAGATGCGTTGAGAAAATCACTTCATGAACTAGGTCTGATTGGAATTACCGAACAAGACATTAGTATGGTAGCCACTCAAGGCATCAACGCAGCTGTAAAATTCAATCGGATGAAACGCCGTGTTGTAAGCGCGACCGAACCTATTTACTTAGGGGAGAACAAAATGAAAATATATATACTTATACAGGTGCAACGTAACGTTAATGGAGCTGATGATTTTTATCAGCTGAATACCAATTATTTCCGTGATAAAAACTTCGATAAGCAACTAAGGAGCTACAATGCTTCTCTTACCGGACGTTACCCCTTCTCCGGAAGAGTATTCATACCCGGATGGGCACAAATACATAAGGGTAGCAAAGGCAAAGGTGTATTTTTCATTTTAGCCGAAGCGGCATGTATCGGTGGTATAGTAGCGACTGAAAGCATGAGATCATCCTACGAATCCAAATTCAGTTCCACCAATAATGCGGACAAGAGAAGAAGCTATGCCAACAAGGCCGACAACTGCGCTAACATAAGAAACGGATGTATTGCGGGTGCCGCTGTTTTCTATATATGGAACGTCATTGACGGAATTGCAGCAAGAGGAAAACGCAAACCATTCATGTTGGGTGAGGCTCAAATGAAAGTATCTCCATACGTAACAACACAATCAGGCGGATTTGCAATGTCTTTCAATTTCTGATACTGAATTTACCCATAATAAAAATTTATTTCTATAATGAAAAGATATAAACTTCTCAGGTATATATATATAATATGTATATTTTTTTCAATGATAGCATGTAGCGACAAGGACGAACCATTAATAGGTCGCTGGGAGATGCCTGTAGAAATGGATGGTGAAAAGTTCTCTTATGTAATAGAGTTAAATTCCACAGAAAGGACATATGAACCTTTTAACGACCTTAACGGACGAAAGAGTTATGGCTTCATGAATTTCAGCAATCTCAGGCGTATTTATCAATACGATATTGATTCTATAGCTTCGCTCGGAAACGGATTGTTTGTGGTAAAAACTGTTGACTCCAATAATCAAGTGTTTGATCCATCATTGGCTATATCAATAGATACTTTACGTCTCAATGCTGACAACAGGCAACTTGTATATCAAAGCGATTGGGTTTTCAACTACATAAATCCAGAAACAGTATCAACGCCGAAAGACAGTCCTGAAAAGAACGAGCCTTTTGGAAGTACCTGGAAAGATAAACTGCTAATCATATGGGGAATAATTTTTTTAGTAATCATTTATTATCTGGCAAAGATTCTCTTGGGATATGTTTTATCGACATTATTGGCAGGTGCAATTGGAGCCGCGGCAGGCGGATTAATATTATGGTTGCTTATGGGTGGGTTTGACCTGGATTTGCCACGTTGGCTGATTATAACCATCATGTCAGTCACAACAGTTCCTATGGCACTGTTCGGATTGTGGAGTGCCATATTAAGTACAAAAGACTTGGCAAAGGCACCTTTAGCGTCACGGTTGGCCCATGAAATAATGAAAGAAAATAAAAAGGGCGGATATATCGTTGACGAATATGGAAATAAATCCAAAATAAGAAAAACGGAACGAGGTATCCTCGGTGAAAAGTACATCGAGACTGAAGATGGAAAACATTATGAAGGAGGCTGGGGTTCCGATGAAGTGAGAGAGAACGAATAGCAATCTGAATTTTCAATTTAACTTTAACAAAAAAACAACAATGAAACGTATAATTAATTTCTTTATCATAATAACCTTATTCTTAGCTTCCTGCACGGAAGAGGAAAGGGACTATACAGGAAATATTCAGGGTATAGTGACCGAATCGGGAACAACCAATCCGATTTCTGGTGTACAGGTGAGTGTGGTGGATTTAGGCGCCAGTACAACAACAGGTAGTGACGGACAATTCCGTTTCAGCGATTTGGAAGCACAAAACTACCAATTGCAATTCAAAAAAAACGGATACATAACCAATACGCGCAACGTAAACGTGTTAGTAGGCGAAACTGCAAAATGTGATATGCAGCTTGAGAAAGAAAAAGAAGAGGCAGAAATAGAAATCACACCTTCAACCCTCAACTTTGGCACTGCCCAAACAGAATTATCAGTAACTGTAACCAATCATGGCAATGCCGCTACAGAATGGGCTTTGGACATGGGAAATAATGCCTGGCTTACTGCATCACCTCTTTCAGGCAACATTGCAGGCAACAAGACACAGAGCATTGTCTTTACTGTCAACCGCGACAAATTATCAGAGACAAAAAACGTTAAAGTCACTTTATCGGCATTTGGAAACTCATACACTATCTCTGTATCGTGCGCTCCTGTCAATGCCAAATCTGAAATGGCAATAACTCCAACATCCATAGATTTTGGTGATACCGACAATGAAAAAAACATAACCATTAAAAATACAGGAAACGCTCCTCTCACATGGAACATTTCAGGTATCACGGAAGAAAGCATATCTGTTTCAGAAACAGAAGGTACTGTGGAGTCTGAAGGATCAAAAGTAATAAAAGTGAAACTTGACCGTACAAAACTGAACAACAATCTGAATACATCTTTTGTTATCTCAGACGGCATAAAAGAACAGACCGTTACTGTAAAGGCTACAAAGGTGGAAGAGAAAGCTGAAATGAAGATAGAACCTACCCTACTTGATTTCGGACATTCATCAACAGAATTACCATTAACTGTAAGCAATACAGGAAAGGCAGAACTGAAATATTCTGTTTCGGGAATATCTGTTAACTATATAACTGTTACCCCTATGGAAGGAAGCGTAGCGGCTGAGGGTAATCAAGTGTTACAAGTAAAACTTGATCGTGAAACTATGCCGGAAAATGCCAACACAACATTTAAAATTTCTGATGGCACAAACGAAGAAAGTATTACAGTTAAAGCCACTAAACCTGTTGCAAAAATGGAAGTATCTCCGCTTTCTTTGGATTTCGGAGAAGAAGCTACTGAAAAAGTATTTACAATCAGTAACACAGGTACTGCAGAATTTACATGGAATATAACCGTCCCAACAGGAACAGGCTTAACAGTATCTGAAACAAGCGGAGTAACCAAACCGGCCGAAACTAAACAGATAACAGTAACGTTAGACCGTTCCATAATGCCGGAAACATTAAACACAACAATAGAAGTTTCAGACGGTGTTAATAAAGAAAAAATATCAGTTAACGCAATAAAAGGCAGTGCTATAGCCGGAACAGTCGTTACTCAAGGATTATATACATATTATAAGTTTGACGGTAATTTTGAAGACGCTACAGAAAACGGTATAAACGGTTTCGGTTCACCGGCTCCAAGCTTTGTAGAAGGTGTAATACCTGAAGGAAAAGCTATAAAATTCAGCAAAACAGACAATAGTACATTTGTCGTTTCCAAACCGATAATTGATTCAAAAGAAATGACGATTAGCTTCTGGGGAAAGGATTTCAGTGACGGACATATTTTCCACCTAAATTCTTCATATGAAAACTATCCTATGCTATCGTTAAGTATAGTTAACGGAGCCTTAAAATTCGCTGTTGATGGATACCGTAATCATTATCAGTTCGAAAATGATGTACAACCATTTGTTCATCCGACATTAACCGATGGAAAATGGCATCATATTGCTATTATATCGGATTATCATATTACAACAATATACAAAGTAACGGCTACTCTTTATGTTGATGGTATGGAAGTATATACAATAACACAAAATTACACTGACAGTTATGGTGGATATGGTACCGGCACCAGCTTCACAATGGGAGGTAGCCTTAAACTGAACAATAGCCTTACACTTCCAGCCACCAACATGAGTGTAGATAATTTCCGTGTTTATGATACTCGACGTCTGTCAGCTAATGAAATCAAGGAAATATACAACAACAAACAATAGTGAAAATGAAGAAAACATTTTTTCTACTAATAATAATCTTGTTCCCCGGCATTAGTCGGGGACAAGTTTATATAGAAGACGACTTTGAACGGTATTATAGGGAACAAAAAGCCGCCTTCAATAATTATGCCCAAAATGAAGATAAAAAGTTTAAAGCTTATTACGATTCTATAAACCAGGAGTTCGCTAAATATCTGGCTGAAGCATGGCCGGACTATTCACTAAAGAAAAAAGAACCGCCAATTGTAAAACCTGTTCCACCTACAGTTTACAAGCCTGACACACCGCAACCCAAGCCGATAATACAACCTGTAAAAGAAGTCCCCAAACCTACAACTCCGGATATTCCCTCCAAAGATGAAGAATCAAGTAAATCTATAAAAAAAGATTTATCACCAAAAATTCCTATAAGTAATGCGACAAACAGTATGAACATGATTTTTTATGGTACACCGGTAGCTATCTCCAAAGTCAATTATAATCTGCCACGTCTAACAGGAATAGACGAACAATCAGTAGCCAAATATTGGAATGCGATGACCAAACTTCCATATACAGACTGGACGGAAGAAATAAAACAAAAACGTAATGCATTAAATTTAAATGACTGGGGTATGTATATTCTCATAAACCAAACATTTAAAACAAAATTTCCTGGAAGAAATTCAAACGAACAGACTGCATTCGTCATATTTCTTCTTAACCAATTGGGATATAAAGCAAAAATAGGTCGCTCACAACAAGAGCTAATTCCGCTTATAGCATTCAAGTGTAATGTATTTAACAGTTCATTCTTTAAATTCGGCAATGCCAACGGAACCATATATACCGTATTGAACCCTAAACATACGGATTTATCAAGTATAAGAAGTTGCGGTATGGAATTCAAGAGTGCCACACGCCTAATGGATATGTCCTTATCCTATTTTCCGTCTCTACAGGCAAATGCCACATTACAACCATTGAAAGCAAAAGACCAATCATACAATGTATGGTATGACAAGAACTATATGCAGATGCTCAGCACATACCCATGTGTAGATTTCAAGTTATATGCAGAATCAGTTCCAAGCGAAACGTTTCTAAAAAGCGTAGAAGAAGAACTGCGTCCATTAGTTAAGAATAAATCGCAAGAAGAATCTATTAATGCTTTGTTGCATTTTGTGCAATATGCATTCAAATATAAAACCGATGATGAACAATTTGGTTATGAACGATGGTTCTTCCCTGAGGAAACAATTGCCTCCTCGTATTCTGACTGCGAAGACCGTGCAATCCTATTCAGTCAATTGGTACGTTATTTATTAGGAATGGAAGTTGCATTAGTGTATTACACCGGAAAACATTTGGCGACAGCTGTAAGATTCGATAATCCAAATACATCAGGAGATTATTTGAAAATTGATGGTAAGAAATTTCTGATTTGCGATCCTACATATATAGGAGCACCTTTAGGAAAAGAAATGCCAAACCTGAAAAATTCACCCAAAGAAATAATTCGCCTAGAAAAATAAGAACTGCTTTAAACAGCATTTAAACGGTATTTAAGCACCGTTTAAATGCTGTTTAGATTAAAATTATATTTGCAAGCCTTTTGCAAAACATTTGCAAAGCCATAATTCATCAATACTCTATCACCATTCCGTCGTAAGTCTGATGCATGTGCTCCGGCAGCATTTTCTCCACATCTGCGTGCAGACCTATATGATGGCTGGCATGTATGAAATATGTTTCCTTGGCAGAAATCTTGTTTGCTCGCTCAATAGCCTCCGGAAGACTTTGATGTGTCCAGTGAGGTTCAAGACGGAGTGCGTTCATTATGAGACAATCCAGATTTTCCAGAAAGACATTGCTTTCTTCAGGCATTTCAGTCATATCAGTAACCCATGCCATATCTCCTATTCTGAAAGCGAGGATAGGCATCTTGCCGTGCATGACTCTGAAGGGAGTGATTTCCACAGTATTGCCATGCATTCCTTCCACAGAAAACGGTTTGCCTGGTTCTATCCTATGCAGAGGTATTCTGGGAACACCCGGATACGGATGTTCGACAAAACAATATGGTATGCGCTGCTGCAGGCGTTCGGCTGTATAATCTTCGGCATAGACAGGCACATCCTTGAACTGGCAGAAAGGACGAAGGTCATCAAGTCCGCCCACATGGTCGTAATGTTCGTGGGTGATAAGCACGGCATCGATAGGTCCGAAATCCTCCAGACGCAACATCTGCTCACGAAAATCAGGACCACAGTCTATCAAAATCCTTACTCCGTCAACTTCTACCAGCCCTGAGCACCTGAGACGCCTGTCGCGAGGGTCGGTACTGGTACACACCGGACATGTACACCCCACTTGAGGTACTCCGGTAGATGTTCCGCTTCCTAATATTGTTATCTTCATAATAGTCGTACTTTATATTGTATTATGTATTATCAGGTCAATAAATATAATTCACTTCGGGATGTATATCTATTCCAAATTTATCTTTTACTGACTTTATAATTTCATTTGCGAGATTTGAAATGTCATTTCCTGTAGCGCCACCAAGGTTTACCAAAACAAGGGCCTGTCTTTGATATACTCCTGCTGGTCCTATGTTGCGTCCCTTCCATCCGCAACGGTCTATCATCCATCCGGCAGGAACTTTCACCGTATTATCATCTACAGGATAATGCGGCATGTCAGGATATTCCTCCTGCAACTGTCTGAACTTCTGCGCTGAAACCATAGGATTCATAAAAAAGCTTCCGGCATTACCTAATTCAGATGGTTCCGGCAATTTGGAACGGCGCACATCTATTATTACGTTTCGCACATTTTCCAGCGATGGCTCTAGACCTCTTCTTTCGAGTTCGGCACTGATATTTCCGTACGAGAGATGATATTCGGCTTTCTTACTGAGACGGTATGTGACGTGCGTAACTATGTATTTTCCTTTTAGTTCTTCCTTAAAAATGCTGTTACGGTAAGAATAACGACATTCACCGTTTGTGAAGACGCGTTCGGATGCATCAGAGACACTGACCGTGTGGACTTTCAGGATTATGTCTTTTGCCTCTACCCCGTATGCACCTATATTCTGTACGGCAGACGCTCCTACTTCACCGGGTATGATTGAAAGATTTTCTGCTCCATACCAACCTTCGGATACGGTATATGCCACAAAATCATCCCATACCTCGCCCGCTCCGACCTTTATGTCTATCCACTCGTCGGACTCACCCTCTATGCTGAAGCCTTTTATTGCAGAATGTAATATTGTACCCTTGAAATCGGAAAGGAACAGAAGATTACTTCCACCGCCAATATGCAGCAAAGGTGACGCAACATCACGTGATGCAAGAAACGTTTTAAGCTCGCCAACGGATGAATATTCCACAAAACGGGATGCCTTGACATCCATTCCGAATGTATTGTATTTAAGTATAGGATAATCTGTATATTCTTTCATTATTTCTTCGGTTATATTTATCAGTCGCCCAAATCTTCAAATTTATATAGTTTCCACTTTCCGTGAATTCTCCTGAAATAAAGAGTGTTACTCAGTCCGTTTCCCAAGCCTTTGAATTCTACGATTTTAGTATTAGACTCCTCTGTTTCCTTCTGTCCGTAACGTATATTAGTAAGTTTTTCGGTTGGCATTGGAGGACGGAAAGCAAACCACTGACCTCTTTCCAATGTGGTCTCAAGAACAGAAAATTCGTCCTCGGGGTCAACAGTGGAGAACAGCAAAGGTTCTGACAATCTTTCAGACTGGAAAATTGAATCAGAAGCAAACCGATGATAGAAATCATAGAAATTTTCTCCTCCGTGTTTCGTACGCGTCATCTTTTCCTTATTTACCGCTTCCAGATACCAACGGTCGTCCTTCAGTTCGAAATAATATCTCCTGATATGATAATCCGACAAATAAATCCAGTCAATCTGTACGCTTGTTGTTGACGAACCGTTCTCCAACTCCAAATCTTCTTCCTTGTCGAATATCACTGTGTATAACTGGTCGGAGTCAAACATAGGATCGAAAACCCACTCATCGGAAGTAAGCCTTGTCACTGCAGTTTCATCATAGAAAGATACGGGAAACTGGACACGGGAATGCTGGAATTCCTCATCGGAAATGAAATAATAAAGAAAATCGATGAAACTGGCATCGGCGGTGGTCGGCACCACTTCATCCACAACGATTAATGTATCCGACAATTCCTCATCGGATATTGAAACAGAATCAGTCTGAACCAGTTCAATTCCCTGCTCGTCCGACAATGATTCGGACCTTTTATGCTGCCCTACACACGACACAACCATGAGCAACAAGACATATCCCAATAGAATACTTTTCATTTAATTATGTCTAATCTAAAAATACGTGACAAAAATACCTATTTTTTTCTTTCGTAAACGAATATAAGTCAAGTTTTCTTTTTTATTACCTGAAAAAGAAATTATTTCAGTTTAAATAATTAACTTTGCGCCAATGTAAAATACTTAAAACAGTAATATATGTTAGCAAAAATAGAAGAGTTACTAAAGGAAATAGAAGATTTAAAGGCTTCGAATGCAGAAGAACTGGAAGCTCTGAGAATAAAATACCTTAGTAAGAAGGGAGCTATCAATGCACTGATGGCTGACTTCAGAAACGTGGCAGCAGAACAGAAAAAGGAAGTGGGAATGAAGCTGAATGAGCTGAAAAACCGTGCGCAGGAACGTATAGCAGCTCTGAAAGAAGCTTTCGAAATGCAGGACAACGGTGCCGCAGAACTTGACCTCACTCGTACTGCCTACCCTATCGACCTGGGTACACGTCATCCGTTAAGCATTGTAAAGAATGAAATCATAGATATATTCAGCCGCATGGGATTTACCATCGCCGATGGTCCTGAAGTGGAAGACGACTGGCATGTATTCTCTTCTATGAACTTCGCTGAAGACCATCCGGCACGCGACATGCAGGATACATTCTTCATTGAAAGCCATCCTGACATTATACTTAGAACACATACTTCATCAGTACAGAGCCGTGTGATGGAAGTTTCACAACCTCCTATCCGCGTAATCTGCCCGGGACGTGTTTACAGAAACGAAGCTATCAGCTATAGAGCACACTGTTTCTTCCATCAGGTAGAAGGTCTTTATATCGACAAGAATGTTTCATTCACCGACTTGAAGCAGGTACTTCTTCAGTTTGCACAGGAAATGTTCGGCGAAGGTACAAAGATACGTCTTCGTCCGTCATACTTCCCATTCACAGAACCTAGTGCAGAAATGGATATCAGCTGCGATATCTGTGGCGGCGAAGGTTGTCCGTTCTGTAAATACACTGGTTGGGTGGAAATTCTTGGATGCGGTATGGTGGATCCTGCCGTGCTCGAAGCTAACGGAATAGACAGCAAGGTTTATTCAGGTTACGCATTCGGTATGGGTGTAGAACGTATAGCAAACCTGAAATACAAGGTGAAAGACTTGCGTATGTTCTCTGAAAACGATACAAGATTCCTGACTGAATTCGAGGCTGCCAACTGATAAACGGTACTTCGAAAACATATAATTTATATCAAGGCACGGTGACCGCAATATGGCGATTCCGTGCCTTTGGATTATAAAACAGGCAAATCACATAATATAGATATGAGTAAAGATAAACTTATCACACCAAGCTATTGCTGCATCCTGGCTGCTAACTTTCTGCTTTATTTCGGTTTCTGGCTGCTTATTCCGGTACTGCCTTTCTATCTTGAAGAGATATTCGGTGTATCAAACACCACAATCGGAATAGTGCTGTCATGCTATACCATTGCGGCTTTGTGCATACGACCTTTCTCCGGATATTTTCTTGATACCTTTGCCAGAAAGCCTCTTTATCTTGTGGCATATTTTATCTTCACGTCTATATTTGCAGGATATATGCTTGCCGGCACTCTTACCTTTTTTATTATACTGAGGGTTATACATGGACTGTCGTTCGGAATGGTTACAGTAGGTGGAAACACTCTGGTGATTGACATCATGCCTTCTTCAAGAAGAGGTGAAGGATTGGGATATTACGGACTGACAAACAACCTGGCCATGTCTATAGGTCCTATGTTCGGACTATTCCTGCACAATGCTGGAGCGTCATATACAACAGTATTCTCGTATGCCTTGGTTTCAGGAATGCTGGGAATAATAATGGCATCGTGTGTGAAAACAGAATATCGTCCGCCCGTAAAACGTGAGCCTATTTCGCTGGACAGATTTATTCTAATAAAAGGGCTACCGGGAGGATTGAGTCTTCTGTTGCTCTCTATTCCATACGGAATGACTACCAACTATGTGGCTATGTATGCAAAACAGATAGGTATTACTGCAGAAACGGGATTGTTTTTCACATTCATGGCTGTAGGAATGGCTGTAAGCCGTCTGTTCAGTGGCAAACTTGTAGATAAAGGAAAAATTACAGAAGTAATAATGGCCGGTATGTATCTTGTATCTTTCTGCTATTTCGGACTAACGGCCTGTGGATGGACTATTGAATGGAATTACATGTTTACTACCGTATTCTTCTTCGCAATATCACTTTTGCTTGGAATCGGTTTCGGTACAATGTTTCCGGCCTACAACACATTATTTGTAAATCTAGCCCCGAACAATCAGAGGGGTACTGCGACAAGTACTTATCTGACATCCTGGGACGTAGGTATAGGTATCGGAATGCTGACTGGAGGAAGTATTGCAGAGATCTCGTCTTTCAAATATGCCTACCTGTTTGGCGCCGTATTAACTTTGGTTTCTATGTTCTATTTCAAATTCAAGGCAGGACCTCATTTCATCAGAAACAAAGTAAGATAAGGGATATCAATCTTTATAAGTAAAAACATAAATGTGCGAATATCTTCCGTTTATCTCTGTAACCTGTGATGATATTATAAAAGAACGGAAAAGTCCGATATTGTCGCAAATAAATCCGGGAATGTAAGGTGAATATTGTTCTATATTCTCGGCAACCTTATCCATATCTGCAACCATAATATAAGAAGCGTCTCTGGAGAGATTGGAGAGACATTGGTCAAAAATTCTATTCTTAGGTTTTGAAATGGCATTTGTTATACATGAATCTACCTTTTCATGACCGGAAACTATAAGGATACTGTCTGACGAAATATTATGGATATTGTCCAGACGTAAAGCTATATCATGAGAACAGCTGTCAGGTTCGTACATTGAGCCGCTAAGATATAAGACATCACTATTGAGATGAAGTTCAAACTCGCTCCATACATTATTGTTGTCTGCCAACAAAGGGAATGATGCAGTACGTCCGTAGAACGTCATATAATTGGCAGATTTTTTCATCTGATAGTTTTTGAAAACAGCATCGTTAGCCAATGAGGTGCCATCCTTGATAGCATCAATGACACGTTCAATCAGCATTTTATGATAACTTACAATTATATATCCATCACCGCTTAACACAGAAAGGAAGTTTGCTGTTTTACCCAACGGATATATTTCTATCTTCTTTCCTCTATATTCTTCAGTTTTAGGATATATATCCTGACCATATTTCTGGCGAAGAATATCGAGCAAGAACTTATTTCCGCCACCTGCTATCTTAAAATATGCAACAACGTCTTTAGTAGAAGTAGAATTATGAAAACTAATCATAAGACGCTTGATCTGGTTTGAAAGACCATGCGTATTAACAGATGTGTACTTGGAAATGTCTGTAAGGATATTATTTATCAGTTCAGAGTGATGTAATGTATCAAGATCTATTGCATATGAGGTACGCGGAAATTCGCTGGTATAAAAAAAGATATTATCAGTATCAAGAACGCCATTACAATCATCAGGAACCAAGGCAAACATATTTACATCTTTACCCTTTTCTGCGTCCGTAAGACTAAGAAAACTATAAAATGCTACTCCTATACAGAATAACAAGACCGATAATCCAACCCCTATTTTTACGACCGTACGAAACCTCATATAACTCTTTTTGGCAAAGATAATAAAAACTTTATAAAAAAGTACAAACAAAGCCAAATATTTATATACAAAAAAAGTCCTGCATTGCAGGACTTACTAATTTTTATGAAGTTGGGGTGACTAGTGGGACTCGAACCCACGACATTCAGAACCACAATCTGACGCTCTAACCAACTGAACTATAATCACCATGTTTGCTTTAGTAAAGGAGGGTGACTAGTGGGACTCGAACCCACGACATTCAGAACCACAATCTGACGCTCTAACCAACTGAACTATAGTCACCATTTGTTGGCTTTCCTTTCAAAAGCGATGCAAAGGTACGCATTATTTCCATTTATGCAAACTTTTATCCCATTTTTTTTCATTTTTATCCGCATTTTACTGAAAGACCTTCTTACTCAATATTTGCCCGGCATCCTCAATAAAACGCCTAATCCTCTGTCTTTCACTATCATTCAGATATTTTTTATCAATATTGCAAGGATATAATATAAAATCGGATTTTCCACTCAAAACAGGTCTTGAAGTCCAGACCAACGAGTTTTCATAAGAAATCAATCTGGTTATCCCATTTATCTTTTTAAAAAACAGTTTTACCGACAAACCGCCATCAGTATTTCTGGCACTCATATTCGATATATAATTACCTAACGAGAAAACTACAAGATGTTTTTGAGGTGAAAGCGTATCCCCTATCATAGAAACAGGCTGGATGACATGAGGGTGGGAACCTATAACATGATCAACACCCATACTTATCAACCATTCAGCCATATCAATTTCATTATCGGATGGCATCGTTTTATATTCCTGCCCCCAGTGCATAAACGCTATTATTACATCAGGCCTCATAAGACGGGCTTTCATAATATCAGACTTTATCTGTTGCCTCTCAATATAATTCACAATATTAGGTTTTTGAACAGACATTCCATTTGTGCCATATGTAGCATTAAGGAAAACAATCCTAAATCCTTTTTTCTCGACCAACAATGGATAATTATGAATTCTTTCTTCTTTATTTTTATATGTGCCGGCATGTTTTAATTTAAGAGAGTCAAGCTTTTCTATAGTTCTTGTCAGTCCTTTTGAGCCCCTGTCCAGACAATGATTGTTTGCTGTCATAAGCACATCGAAGCCGGCATCCTTAATGGCATAAAGGTATTCATCAGGAGCACTGAAAGCAGGATACCCCCTATAAGGCTTATCCCCCAAAGTTACTTCCAAATTCGCTACTGCTATATCAGCAGAACGGACATACGGCTTGACGTACGTAAAACAATTACTGTAATCATATTTCCCATCAGCTCGTCTTGCAGCATTTATTTGCGCATCATGCTGCATAAGATCACCGGCAAAAAGAATTGAAAGTGTATCCGAAACTGCAAAAACAGTTGTTGCCGACAGCCACAAGGCTATCGGCAACAATTGTGATATATACTTATTTAATCTGTTCATATATCAAAATACATATACAAAGAATTAAGCGGTATTCAAACATCGTTTAATCAATGTTTAGCATACTTGTTTAAACAAGAACGATACAAATCAAACTATTTATAAATAGCTTTTTTTCCGGCAAGGAGTGTATTTTTCATGAGAGATACTATTGTCATTGGACCAACTCCACCAGGAACAGGAGTTATATATGAACATTTTGGTGACACCTCATCAAACTTCACATCACCTGTAAGTTTAAATCCGGACTTTCTGCTTGCGTCTGGAACTCTGGTTGTACCAACATCTATTACTACAGCACCTTCCTTAACCATTCCGGCTGTTACAAATTCCGGCTGACCTAAAGCTGCAATTATAATATCAGCCTCACGGCATTCTTCAACCAGATTTTTACTTCTGCTGTGGCAGACTGTAACAGTGGCGTCTCCAGGGTATGCTTTCTGCATCATCAAGGTAGCCATAGGCTTTCCTACTATGTTGCTTCTACCCAAAACCACACACTTCTTTCCACTGGTTTCAATATTATATCTTTTCAGCAATTCCAGAATTCCATTAGGCGTTGCAGATACATAGCATGGCAAACCTATTGACATTCTTCCTACATTGATTGGATGAAAGCCGTCAACATCTTTCCTATAGTCAATTGTCTCAATCACCTTCTGCTCTGAAATATGTTTAGGAAGAGGCAATTGTACTATAAATCCATCGACATCATCATCTGCATTCAATTCCCTTACTTTAGAAAGGAGTTCATCTTCTGTCACATCCGCTTCAAACCGTATCAATGTTGACTTAAAGCCACATACCTCACACGCTTTAACCTTGTTAGCCACATACGTTTCACTACCACCGTCGTGACCTACAAGAATTGCCGCAAGATGCGGACGTTTTCCACCTGAAGCTACAATCTGGGCAACTTCCTGAGCAATTTCCTGCTTTATCTGTTCGGATATTGCCTTACCATCTATCAATATCATAAGCAATAATTTTAATAATTACAAAGACTTATATTTATATATTTCCCATTCAAATTAAGCAATATGACAAAGATAAGAAAAAAAGTCATAATATCAGATGAAATAGTATATTTTACTGTTTTTAGCCGATAAAATATAAAATCTTAAAGATTACAGCGGAAATAATACGCAAAAATATTAACTTTGCACCGATTTGTTTACATTATTATATAGAATGAATATTTTTAACAGAATACTTTTATTCCTTTGTTTATTCGCATGTTCCTATCCTGTCATAGGGAATACCATAAACGACAAATTCATTGTCGTCATAGATCCCGGACACGGCGGGAATGACCCGGGAGCTGTAGGTAAAAAAGGAAAAGAAAAAAACATAAATCTTAATGTAGCAAGAAAGCTAGGAAAACTTATAGAAAACAATTGCAATGATACAAAAGTCGTATATACAAGAAAATCAGACATTTTTGTGCCATTACACAGAAGAGCTGAAATAGCAAACAATGCAAAAGCCAACCTTTTTATATCTATTCATACCAATGCTGTAGCAAAAAAGAATTCATACGTAAAAGGAACTGAAACATACACTCTTGGATTACATAGAACTGAAGAAAACCTTGAAGTTGCAAAAAAGGAAAACTCTGTTATCCTTATAGAAGATGACTACAAACAAAGATATGCAGGTTTTAACCCAAACTCTTCTGAAAGCTATATCATATTTGAATTCATGCAAGACAAAAACATGTCGCAAAGCGTGAATTTCGCCACACTGATCCAACAGAATTTCAAGAGTTATAACAGAATAGACAAAGGTGTGCACCAAGCTGGTTTTCTTGTGCTAAGAGAGACATCTATGCCAAGTGTACTTGTAGAATTAGGTTATATATCCAACCCGTCGGAAGAAACATATTTATTGTCGGATAAGGGAACAACCGATTTGGCAAATGCAATTTACAGAGCTTTTATCAATTATAAGGGAAACAGTTCTAAAATTAAGCCTACTACTGTTACTTCGAATACCAGACAGGAAATAACTACACCAAAAGAAGAAGAAGAAACAAAAGAAACATCAAAAATAAAATTTAAGATCCAGATTTTAGCTTCAGATAGAGTCCTGCCGCAGAACAGCAAGCAATTTAAAGGCTTGAAACCGGTATCATGGTACAAAGAAAACGGATTGATTAAATATACATATGCTGAAGATGAAGACTATAACAAGATATTAAAGATAAAGAGGAAAATAGTAGATCCAAAATTCAAAGACGCATTCATCATCGCATTTAAGAACGATACAAAAATAAATATCAATAAAGCAATAAAAGAATTTAAGAATAACAATAAATAATTACATGGCAATTATGAGAAAAGAATTTACAATAGGAATTGCAGCTATAGCCGCATTGGTAATCCTTTTTGTTGGAATAAACTACCTTAAAGGTATAAACATGTTTAAAGCTGAAAGCTATTACTATGTTGACTATACACAAGTAAACGGTTTGGCTCTTTCAAGTCCGGTATATGCAAACGGATTTAAGGTAGGATTAGTAAGAGATATACAATATAATCACAATAAACCAGGACATATCACTGTAGGTATTGAAATGGATGAAAACATAAAGATACCGGTTGGAAGTAAAGCGGAACTAGTTACAGAAATGCTAGGTACAGTTAAAATGAACCTTATCATGAACTATAGCGAGAGTAACACTGTAACCCCTGGCGACACAATCGAAGGATACGCCAACAATGGCATTATGGCTAAAGCAGAAGAAGAGTTATTGCCTCAAATGGAGAAAATGATGCCTAAACTAGATTCTATATTATCTTCTCTAAATATGCTGCTGTCTGACCCGTCTTTAGGAAATACTATAAAGAATGCTGAAAAAATCACAGCATCATTAAGCCAGACAAGCAACCATCTGGAAAAACTAATGGGAAATGACATTCCTAAAATAACAAGTAATGTCACTACTATTACAGAAGACCTCAAAACCATAAGCGGAAATCTAAAAGAGATAGATTATTATGCTACATTCCAAAAGATAGATGAGACATTGAAGAATGTTTATGCACTTACTGATAAATTAAACAATAAGGACAATACTATTGGATTATTATTAAATGACCCAGAGCTTTATAATAACCTGAATGCAACATCAGCTAACGCTGCATCATTACTAAAAGACCTGCAGGAACACCCTAAAAGATATGTTCATTTTTCTTTATTCGGAAAGAAGGACAAATAAGCATTACATAGAAACAATCTAAATAACAAGCATTCTAAATATTATACTTGTTATTTAGATTAGTAGTTGATTATCAGTGCTTTATATTTATACACACAAAATATATCATATTATTTAAAGAATAAACAATCTTCTAATTTTCAATATATTACAAATACATTGCAATATTATTCCGACAAAGCTTAGAACAAATAACAAGCAATTGACAATCAAGTACTTATAGTATTTTTCAGAAAAACAAGAAAAAGTTGATTTGTTTTTCTGAAATTTCATGCCGAAATTTGCACCGTAGATAATTTGCTAAAAAAGAAATTAAGATATTAGATTAAGAAATATGATTGAAGGGAATCAAGCAATTGCATTATGGAACAAATGTCTCATGTTTATAAGAGATAACGTTAATGCAACTGCTTTTAAAACATGGTTCGAGCCTATTGTTCCACTGAAATACGACAATAAGGCATTGACTATAGGGGTACCAAGTCCTTTCTTCTATGAATACTTAGAAGAAAAGTACGTAGGTTTACTCCGTGCCGCTATATATAAGGAAATAGGAGAAGGTACGGAACTGATGTACTCCATTCTTACAGACAAAACAAACCAAATAACAGTAAATATAGAGGGGACAAAACGTTCACAGGCTGTACAGCAAAACAATGTGCAGAATGCAAACAAGACTCCAAACCCTCTACAAGCCCAAGTTGTACAGGATCTGGACCCACATTTAAATCCTAACTACAATTTTGACAATTTCATCAAAGGTACTAGCAATGAGTTTTCGAGAACTGTAGCTGAAACAGTTGCACAAAACCCTGCCAGAACTTTTAACCCATTATTTATATACGGTCCTTCAGGAGTTGGCAAGACACATCTTGTCAATGCTATTGGTACGCGTATTAAAGAGCTATACCCGGAAAAAAGAGTTTTATATGTATCTGCACATTTGTTCCAGGTGCAATACACAGATTCTGTAAGAACCAATCATTTCAATGATTTTATTACTTTCTATCAAACTATTGACGTACTCATCATTGATGATATACAAGAGTTTGCCGGAGTAACAAAAACTCAGAACACCTTCTTTCATATATTCAATCATCTACACCAAAATGGCAAGCAGCTAATCCTGACTTCTGACCGCGCTCCGGTAATGTTACAAGGAATGGAAGACCGATTGCTGACACGTTTCAAATGGGGTTTAGTAGCCGAATTAGAGAAGCCTGATACAGAACTGCGAAAAAATATCTTACGTAATAAGATTCGTCGTGACGGTCTTACTATATCAGAATCGGTTATCAGCTATATAGCCGAAAATGTAAATGAAAGTGTACGTGAACTTGAAGGTATTGTAAACTCATTATTGGCACAGTCTATACTATTCAAACGTGAAATAGATATTGATTTAACTCAAAGAATAGTAAGAAAGGCTGTAAAATGCGCTGAAGTTAAACCTGTTACTGTTGAAGATATAATCGAAAAGGTATGTGAATACTACAAGGTAGATACTTCAACAATACATACAAAGACAAGAAAAAGAGAAGTTGTTCAGGTTAGACAGGTAGCTATGTATCTTGCCAAGAAACATACAGAAACCTCTTCATCAAAGATTGGACAGCTTATAGGTAAGAAAGACCATGCAACAGTATTGCACGCATGCAAAATTGTTAAAGATCAGGTTGACGTAGATAAAGCATTCAAAAATGAAATTGACGAAATAGAGGCTAGTATAAGAATGAAATAAACTATTTCAATATAAACATAAAAAATAAAGACCACATTTACTGTGGTCTTTATTTTTTATACTAATTCTATGTTACTCAAAAAATCCCTGACGTTTTAACACATTAATCAAGCCTGCTGACATCATTTCATTATCAGCCTTTCGATATCTTATATCTGTAAATATCTGTGCCAAAGTCTCTTTTTTATTAATTTCAATAAAATGCTTGTTTTCTGGAAGTGATTCCTTATAAGCATATATCTCATCTATATCTTCTGGAGTGTACTGTGAATAAACTTCATTATGAATAATACCGTTCAAAGGAAGTCTATCAGGCTGTGAAGGACATTCATCCGGATAACCCACCGTTATAGTTGCTACAGGAACGACCAGCTTAGGTAATTTCAGCAAATCTATTATAGGTTCAGGATTATAAATGGTTGTACCCAAATAACATATTCCCAATCCATTTTCCTCGGCTAGAGTACAAAAATTCTGAGTTACCAACAATGCATCTGAAAGAGCATTTATAAATGAAAGGAAATTGTCATATCCCGGCTCAGCATTCCGCTGCTTACACCACAGGCTAAAGCGATTAAAATCTGCACAGAAAGTCAGAACAACAGGAGCTCCCATCACCATAGGCTGGTTAAAATGCATAGGAGCAAGTTTAGATTTCATTTCATTACTACGAGTTACAACTACACTGTACAACTGCATATTTCCCATTGTAGAGGCTCTGAAAGAATCCTCCAACAGCCCATTCAACAAATCCTCCGGAATATCCTGAGATTTGTATTTACGTATCGTTCTTCTATTCTTTATTGAATCCATATTTATATTTTTTCTTATTTCACAAAGATAATATAAAAAATAAACATTGTACGTTTTTTCAAGACTAATATTCTACAAAATAGAAACAAGTTAATCAAAATGGAAAACTTTACAGATATATAAAACATACAACAAACTGAAAATCAACACTATAAGCAATAAAAATGGAAAACTTTCAAAAAGCTGTTGATAACTTTATATACTTTTTCTTTGCCGATTAAAAAAACATTGATAGTTTTGCAGCATCAATCATTTCTCTAATATCTACATAAAACTGATACAAACTTATTCTTATAATATCGTGGAAAAAAAAGTTTACAGCTACAATGAAGCATACGAAGCCTCATTAGAGTATTTTAATGGAGATGAACTCGCCGCACGTGTTTGGGTAAACAAATACGCAGTGAAAGATTCATTTGGAAACATCTATGAAAAATCCCCAAGGGACATGCATTGGCGCCTTGCCAATGAAGTTGCCAGAATTGAGGCAAACTATCCTAACAGCATGACTTCACAGGAATTGTTTGACTTGTTCGATCACTTCAAATACATTGTTCCACAGGGTAGCCCGATGACAGGTATAGGTAACGAATACCAGGTTGCTTCCTTGTCAAACTGTTTCGTAATCGGACTTGACGGAAAAGCTGACTCATACGGTGCAATCATCCGTATTGACGAAGAGCAGGTACAGCTTATGAAACGTAGAGGTGGCGTAGGTCACGACCTGTCACACATACGTCCAAAAGGATCGCCTGTAAAGAACTCCGCACTTACATCCACAGGACTTGTTCCTTTCATGGAACGTTATTCAAACTCTACAAGAGAAGTAGCACAGGACGGACGTAGAGGCGCTCTTATGCTGAGTGTTTCAATCAAGCATCCCGATTCTGAATCATTCATCGATGCCAAGATGACAGAAGGCAAGGTTACAGGAGCCAACGTTTCTGTAAAGCTTGACGACGAGTTCATGCAGGCAGCCGTTGAAAACAAGCCATATATACAGAAATTCCCTATAGATTCGGATAAACCACAGTTCGTAAAAGAAATCAATGCTAACGAATTATGGAGAAAGATTGTGCACAATGCATGGAAATCAGCCGAACCGGGTGTTCTGTTTTGGGATACAATTTTAAGAGAATCTGTACCTGACTGTTATGCAGACCTAGGATTCAGAACTGTATCAACAAACCCTTGCGGTGAAATTCCATTGTGTCCATACGATTCATGCCGACTGCTGGCTATCAATCTTTACTCATATGTTGTAAATCCATTTACAAAGGATGCATACTTTGATTTTGATTTGTTCAAGACACACGTAAGATATGCACAAAGAATAATGGACGATATTATCGACCTCGAACTGGAAAAGATTGGTCTCATCCTTGAAAAGATTGACTCTGACCCGGAAAACGATGAAGTTAAAAATACAGAACGTCATCTTTGGGAAAAGATATACAGAAAGTCAGGACTTGGAAGACGTACAGGAGTGGGTATTACAGCCGAAGGTGACATGCTTGCTGCTATGGGACTGAGATACGGAACCGAAGAAGCTACAGAATTCTCAGAAAAGGTACACAAGACCATTGCTATCGAAGCATACCGTTCGTCAGTTATTATGGCCAAAGAACGTGGCGCATTCGAAATCTATGACAGCGAAAGAGAAAAGAACAATCCTTTCGTAAACCGTATAAAGGAAGCCGATCCGGCACTGTACGAAGATATGGTGAAATACGGACGTAGAAACATTGCGTGTCTTACTATTGCTCCTACTGGTACTACAAGTCTTATGACACAGACCACTTCCGGTATCGAACCGGTATTCATGCCTGTATATAAAAGACGTCGCAAGGTAAATCCTAACGACGAAAACGTAAGAATTGATTTCGTTGATGAGACAGGTGATGCTTTTGAAGAATATATCGTATTCCATCACAAGTTCCTCACTTGGATGAAAATCAACGGTCTGGACACAACAAAGAACTATACTCAGGAAGAAATAGACGAACTTGTAGCGAAATCACCATACTACAAAGCTACATCAAACGATGTTGACTGGCTGATGAAAGTCAAGATGCAGGGACGCATCCAGAAATGGGTTGACCATTCAATCAGTGTTACTATCAACTTACCTAACAATGTTGATGAAGAGCTAGTAAACAATCTTTACGTAGAAGCATGGCGTTCAGGCTGTAAGGGATGTACAGTCTATCGCGACGGTTCGCGTGCCGGAGTACTTGTGTCAACACAAAAGACAGACAAGGAAGAAAAGCGCAAAGAAAAAGAAGAAGAATGCAGATGCAAACGTCCTGAAGTTGTAGAAGTAAGACCAAAGGTACTCGAAGCAGACGTTGTACGCTTCCAGAACAACAAAGAGAAATGGGTAGCATTTGTAGGCTTACTCGACGGTCATCCATACGAAATCTTCACCGGTCTTCAGGATGATGAAGAAGGTATAGTGCTTCCTAAATCTGTAACTTGTGGTAAAATCATCAAGAACATTGATGAGAATGGAAACAAGCGCTATGACTTCCAGTTCGAAAACAAACGTGGCTACAAAATGACAGTAGAAGGATTGTCAGAACGTTTCAACAAAGAATACTGGAACTATGCTAAACTTATTTCAGGAGTATTGCGCTGGAGAATGCCAATCGATCAGGTTATCAAACTTGTAGGTTCACTTCAGCTTGACAGCGAAAACATCAACACATGGAAAGTCGGTGTTGAACGTGCCCTGAAGAAATATGTACAGGACGGAACAGAAGCCAAAGGTATGAAATGCCCTAACTGCGGAAACGAAACATTGGTTTATCAGGAAGGCTGTCTTATCTGTACAACTTGCGGTTCTTCAAGATGCGGATAATATACTTAAAACATAAATGACAAACCTAGGCGAAGAATACCTACAAAATAACGGAATTCTTCGCCTTTTCTTTTAAACCATAGCATATATGAAAGCCCAATCAATGAACATCATCCTGAATGAGATGAAATTCTACTCTTATCATGGCGTACTTCCACAAGAAAACACCGTTGGTGCAGAGTATAAAGTCAGTCTTGACATAGAAACAGATTTCAGCGAAGCTGCTGCTACAGACAATCTCGAAGGTACTATCAATTATGCGGAGATACATCAGGCAGTAAAGGAAGAAATGAATATACCGGCAAAGCTCCTTGAACACCTGGCTTACAGGATATCCAAACGTCTGTTCACTGATTTCCCGACCATCAAAAGCATAGAGATAACCATATTCAAGGAAAACCCGCCAATGGGCGCCGACTGCAAGAATGTCGGAGTCAAAGTGAAATATTTTCAATAAAAAATCAGCCAAATGTTTGGATTATAAAAAATAATACATACATTTGCCGCAGAAACAATAAACAACATAACATTTATGACAAATTCAATGGTAAATACATTCTTCTGGTGGCGCCACTTACAACTCCAAAAGTCGTAAGGGCATCAGTCGCGTGTATATACCAAATTTAAAGATATAAGTAATTTTAAAAAGCAGAGCGGGCTGTCGTACTTTACGGCAGCCCGTTCTGCTTTTTTGCATTTTCAGAAACAATTTAAAAAACAATAACGATATGAAATCTTACCAAGTAAACGAAAAAGGTTATTACGGAGAATTCGGTGGAGCATACATCCCCGAAATACTGCACAGATGTGTAAGCGAACTTCAGGAAGCGTATTCAAAGGTGCTTGAAGATGAAGGATTCAAGAAAGAATACGCGCAGTTGTTGAAAGACTATGTGGGCCGCCCTTCCCCACTCTATCTAGCCAAACGCCTGTCCGAAAAATACGGATGTAAGATTTATCTGAAAAGAGAAGATTTGAACCACACGGGAGCCCACAAAATCAATAATGCCATAGGTCAGGTACTGCTTGCCAAACGTATGGGAAAAACCAGAATCATAGCAGAAACGGGAGCCGGTCAGCATGGTGTGGCTACAGCTACTGTATGCGCACTGATGGGAATGGAATGTGTAGTATATATGGGAAAAACCGATGTGGAACGCCAGCACGTAAACGTGGAACGGATGAAGATGCTTGGAGCTACAGTCTGCCCGGTAACTTCCGGCAACATGACTCTGAAAGATGCCACAAACGAAGCCATACGCGACTGGTGCTGCCATCCTGCCGATACCTACTACGTGATAGGCTCAACCGTCGGCCCTCACCCCTATCCTGATATGGTGGCAAGACTTCAGTCCGTCATCAGCGAAGAAATCAAGAAGCAGCTCATGGAACACGAAGGACGCGATTATCCTGATTATCTGATGGCTTGCATAGGCGGAGGAAGCAATGCAGCAGGGACGATATTCCATTATCTGGACGATGAGAGAGTGAAAATAGTACTTGCCGAAGCAGGCGGACTGGGATTGAACAGCGGTATGTCGGCTGCCACAATCCAACTGGGTAAAATCGGTATCATTCATGGTTTCAAGACTCTGGTCATGCAGGATGCTAACGGACAGATTCTCGAACCTTATTCCATCTCTGCCGGTCTGGACTATCCGGGAATAGGTCCTATGCACGCCAATCTTGCCAAAGAACATCGCGCTACAGTATTGGCTATAAACGATGATGAAGCAATCAAGGCTGCTTACGAACTTACACTTCTAGAAGGAATAATACCGGCTCTTGAATCGGCACATGCTTTGGGAGCTTTAGAGAAAATGAACTTCAAGCCTACAGATATTGTTGTACTTACAGTGTCGGGAAGAGGAGACAAGGATATTGAGACTTATTTGAAGTATAAGGGTTATTAGTTGTTAGTTGTTAATTGTTAATTATTAATTCTTAATTTTTAATTTTTAATTATCCAAAGATGAATACAAAATACCAATACACCACCATACATAAATCAATACTGGGCGATCTACATACCCCGGTAAGCACATATCTGAAAGTACGCGACCTTTTCCCCCAGAGTGTACTGATGGAGAGTTCGGACTATCACGGTACTGAAAACAACAAGTCCTTCATCGGCCTCAACCCGATAGCAAGCATAAGTATCAACCATGGGAAAGCCATCGCCACTTACCCCGACGGAACTACAGAAGAAACATCTGTAAATGATAAGAAAAGCGTGGAAGATGCCATAAATGCCTTCCTCGGACATTTCGGTATAGAAGGTGAATATTCATCATACTGCGGAGTGTATGGCTACACTACTTTCAATGCAGTCCGCTATTTCGAAAACATAGACGTTCAGGACAGTATCGACGAGAAGAACGACGCACCGGAAATTCTATACATATTATATAAATACCTCATCGTTTTCCACGGATTCAAAAGCGAGATGGTACTCCTCGAACTGCAGTCGCCCGGTGAAGCGAGCCATATAGACGAGATAGAAAAAGCCATAAACAACCGCAACTTCACAGCATACGAGTTCAGGGCTGTAGGAGAAACCACCAGCACACTGACAGACGACGAACACCGCGAGAACATACGCCGCGGTATAAGCCACTGCATGAGAGGCGACGTATTTCAGATAGTCATGTCAAGACGGTTTATACAGAGATACGAAGGCGATGACTTCAAGCTTTACCGTGCCTTACGGAGCATAAACCCGTCGCCATATCTGTTCTATTTCGATTTCGGCGGATTCAGAATATTCGGTTCGTCACCTGAAACTCATTGCAAGATTGAAGATGGCATAGCAAGCATCGATCCGATTGCAGGAACCACCAAAAGGACAGGAAGTAAGGAAGCCGACCGCAAAGCAGCAGAGGCCCTGCTTGCCGACCCAAAGGAGAATGCCGAACACGTCATGCTGGTAGATCTGGCAAGAAACGACCTTAGCCGCAACTGCCACGATGTGAAAGTTGATTTCTACAAGGAGCCTCAATACTACAGCCACGTGATACACCTCGTGAGCCGTGTGAGCGGAAAAGTAAACACCGGAGCCGACGCTGTAAGTACATTCATCGACACCTTCCCGGCAGGAACACTGAGCGGAGCACCAAAAGTAATGGCTATGCAACTCATAAGCAAGTACGAACCACACAACCGCGGAGTTTACGGCGGATGCATAGGATTTATCAGCCTTGACGGTAAAAGCATTAATCAGGCGATAACGATACGCACATTCGTAAGCCGCAACAACGAGCTATGGTTTCAGGCAGGAGGCGGAATAGTGGCAAAAAGTAATGTAGAAAACGAACTGCAGGAAGTAAACAACAAGCTCGGAGCACTGAAAAAAGCCATCGAACTGGCAGAGAAATTATAAAACACTAAATAACATCAAATATGAAAATAGTAATCATAGACAATTACGACTCATTCACATACAACCTCAGCCACCTCGTAAAGGAACTTGGCGCAGAAGTGACAGTACTCAGAAACGACTGTTTCAGTATGGAAGAACTTGAGGAGTTCGACAAGATACTCCTCTCTCCCGGCCCGGGAATACCCGAAGAGGCAGGACTCCTTCTCGACGTGATACGCACCTACTCCGGCCACAAGCCTATCCTCGGTGTATGTCTTGGCGAACAGGCCATAGGCGAAGTGTTCGGAGGAAAACTAATAAACCTGAAAGAAGTCTATCACGGCATACAGAGTAAAATCCGCATCACAGCCGATGACTATATTTTCAATGGTCTGCCAGAAGAAATCCCCGTAGGAAGATACCACTCATGGGTTGTTGATAACGATTCTCTCCCCGACTGTCTGGAAGTGACAGCCGTAAGCGCGGAAGGCTACATAATGGCAATCCGACATAAAGAATACGATGTACGAGGAATTCAGTTCCACCCGGAATCGGTACTCACACCCGATGGAAAGAAGATGATAGAGAACTGGATTTCTATGAATTAAAAATTAAAAATTAAAAATTAATTCATCCACTAATTCTTAATTATTCATTCTTAATTATTAATTAAAATACGCTACAATGAAAGAAATACTTAAACTACTATTCAATCATGAGGAACTTACACGCGAGGAAGCATGTTCGCTCATGAAAAACATAACGGGAGAGAAATACAACAACACCCAGATAGCATCACTCCTCACGGTCTTCCAGATGAGGGGAATAACAGTAGAAGAACTGATAGGTTTCCGCGAAGCACTCCTCAGCACACGTGTCAATGTCGATTTGAGCGAATACAAACCAATCGACATTGTAGGCACGGGAGGTGACGGCAAGAACACATTCAATATCTCCACATGTGCCTGCTTCGTAGTGGCGGGAGCCGGATATAAGGTAGCCAAACACGGTAACTACGGCAGTACCTCCGTGAGCGGAGCAAGCAACGTGATGGAGGAACACGGAGTGAAATTCACCAACGACAATTCCCGTCTGAGAAAGTCGATGGAAGAATGCGGAATGGTATATATGCACGCGCCCCTCTTCAATCCGGCGATGAAGACCGTGGCATCCGTAAGAAAGGAACTCGGAGTGAGAAGCATCTTCAACCTGCTCGGTCCGCTCATCAACCCATGCATCCCGGCATACCAGTTGCTCGGAGTGGCCGACCTTACACTGATGCGCCTATACACCAACACACTGCAACGCCTCGGAATAGGTTTCGCCGTAGTAAACAACCTTGACGGATACGACGAAATATCCCTCACCGACGAGTTCAAGGTTATGACCAACCGCTACGAGACCATCTGTAAACCTTCCGACATAGGTTTCACCATAGCGCGCCGCGAAGAGCTGTACGGAGGAAACACCACGCGCGAGGCGGCAAAGATATTCGACAATGTGCTGGACAACCGCGCCACAAAGGCACAGACCGAATGCGTACTGATAAACGCATCGTTCGCCATCCAGGCCATAGAGCCTCAACTGCCGATAGAGGAATGTGTAGCCAAGGCACGCGAATCGCTAGAAAGCGGACGTGCCATGCAGACACTCAAGAAATTCATCGAGATAAACCAATAATCACCCCACCAGTATGAAAGAAGATATTCTCACACAGATAATAGCCAACAAGCGCAAGGAAATCAGCCGGCAGATGGAAGCCGTAAGCATGAAGCAGCTCGAAGCTATAATAGCCATGCGTGAAACACGAGAGCCTTTAAGCCTCAGCCGTTCGGTAATGTCATCACCCACCGGAATAATATCAGAATTCAAAAGACGTTCTCCATCAAAGGGCTGGATAAACCGCGAAGCCGATATCCGGCTGATAACCGGAGGATATGCCGAAGCCGGAGCCGCAGGACTGTCAGTCCTGACAGACACAGATTTCTTTGGAGGCAGCGAAGGCGACCTACTCAAAGCCCGCCTTTCAGCTCCATCCACCCCTATCCTGAGAAAAGATTTCATCATCTCGGAATATCATATATTACAGTCCGTAGCCATTCAGGCAGATGCCATACTCCTGATAGCCGCCGCACTTGAAAAGGACGAATGCAGACACCTCGCAGAAATGGCACACAGACTGGGACTTGAAGTTTTATTGGAAATACATTCGGAAGACGAACTGGAATATGCGACAGACTGTATCGACCTTATAGGAGTGAACAACCGAAATCTAGGCAGCTTCCATACCGATGTGGAAAACTCATTTTGCCTTGCCGAAAAACTTCCGAAAGGAATACCGCACATATCGGAAAGCGGCATCTCAGAAGCAGAAACAATCATCAAACTCCGACAGGCCGGATACAACGGATTCCTCATGGGAGAATCATTCATGAAGACCGCAGAACCGGCCGGAGCGCTAAGAACACTTATCGAGAAACTTGAAACAGTCCGGAAGCAATAAAAAACTTCAATATAGTCATCGTTACACGTACGTGTGACGAGCGTAACACGAATGTGTGACTTGTGTGACACGAACGTGTGACGAGAGTGACACGAACGTGTAACACTAAATATACACTATCATTTAACAATACAATAATGATTATCAAAGTATGTGGCATGAAATATGCCGAGAATATAAGAGCATTGGACAAACTGAAACCGGACATGACAGGTTTCATCTTCCATTCTTCCTCCCCGCGTTTCGCAGATTCGGTTCCGGAGTACATGCCATCTTCATCGCTCCGCGTCGGTGTATTCGTAAACAGCGAAACGGACTATATACTATATAAGGTAAGGGAATTCAGTCTCAACCTCGTTCAGCTACACGGAAATGAATCGCCCGAGCAATGCAGAGCCATACGAAGCAAAGGCATAGACATAATAAAAACCTTCTCTCTAAAAACTGACAATGCCGACACCATAACAGCCCCATATGACGGACTGTGCCGATACTATCTGTTCGACACACCATGTGCTGCCTATGGAGGATCAGGCAAGACATTCGACTGGACTCTCACACAGAGTTATCACGGCAAGACACCATTCCTGCTAAGTGGTGGAATAAGACCTGAAAGCCTGGAGCAGATCTCTTCATTCCGCCATCCGTTCTTCGCCGGAATAGACATCAACAGCGGTTTCGAAACGGCTCCGGGCATGAAAGACACCGAAGCAATCTACGAATTCATAAAACGATTAAGATAACTATAAAAACAGATACAACTATGGACAGAATAAACAAACTCTTCAGCAACAAAAAACATGACATCCTCTCAATTTATTTCTGTGCAGGCGCACCTAAGGCCAATAATACAGCAGAAGTGATAACATCCCTCGAAAAAAACGGAGTGGATATGATTGAGATAGGAATACCTTTCAGCGATCCTCTTGCCGACGGTCCTGTGATTCAGGACGCATCATGTCAGGCGTTACGCAACGGCATGACACTGACCGGCCTGTTCGCACAACTGGAAGGTATCCGCAACACAGTGAGCATACCTCTCATCCTGATGGGTTATCTCAATCCGATAATGCAGTACGGAATGGAACAGTTCTTCATGAGTTGCAGCAGCACAGGCATCGACGGGGCAATCATCCCCGACCTGCCTTTCGATGAGTACATGCAATCAGTTAAGCCAATAGCCGAAAAGTACGGCATCAAAGTGATAATGCTCATCACCCCCGAAACATCGGAAGAAAGAATACGCCTCATCGACGATAATACCGAAGGATTCATCTACATGGTATCGTCGGCAGCCGTAACCGGAGCACAGAAGGACTTTGACGCCCGGAAACAGGAATACTTCAAGAGGATAGAAGGCATGAACCTGCGCAACCCGCGCATGATAGGTTTCGGCATCTCAAACCGCCGTACATACGAGGCGGCGGCAGCACACGCCGCAGGGTGCATCATCGGAAGCCGGTTCGTGACCCTACTCAACGAAGAAAGCGGAAACGCTGAGCGGGCGATAGAACGGCTGAAAATGAATCTGGAAATACAGTAAAAAAATATTTATTTCCCTGATTTATACTTTATTTATCGTCAAAATACGCTATCTTTGCGGCAGTTAATAAATTGAATTAAAATGTATTCCGGTTTGCGGCCCATTTTTGGAAATATAGTAATCTGTTCAGACAATGTTCTGTTGTCTGCCGCATCCTGCATATATTTTCCTTCAAAAAAATGTGCTGATAATTTGGAAATGTGTGAGATTTGCGTAAACACACACACACACACACATTGCGACCGGCGAATCTTCGCGCGTTAATATACGTATTATCATCCATACATGCAAGGGTGGGAACTCCTTTTTACAGGGGTTTCCACCCTTTTTCCGTATTCATATCCCCCTTTTTATCCACTACAAGTCCTTAAACAACATCAAACAATAATTATCATAACATGAAAAAAAGGAACTATATCCTGTTACTCTGCATCCTGCTCTGTGCAGCTCCGCTCATGGCCCAGGATGCTTCTGAAAATACCAAATTTCCCGGCTGGTATGTGGGTCTGCAAGGTGGCGTACCCTTCGGTGTGAGCCAGTTCAGCAGTTTCGGTTTCGACAAGACCCGTGCGGGATTCAGCGGCGGAGTTTATGGAGGCTACCGTTTCAATCCTGTACTTTCTTTGGAGGCTCTGGCTGTTTTCGGGAAAATGAGCATGAGCCAGAGAGATTGCTGCATCTCCGGCAATTACTGGCTTGGTTCGGACGGTGTCCGTTATCATGCTCCGGTACTCGGAATGGAAGGCTGGGACTACGCCGGCCTGAAAAGCAGTGTGACGACGCAACGCTACGGTTTGCAGCTCAATGCCGATGTGCTTGGTTTTTTCCCGTCCACCCGTCAAAGCCGGTGGAGCGTGGAGGTGTCGCCCCTGCTGGCAGCCGTTGGCACGAAAGCCTCCCTGTCCACCCTTGACGGCGGAAAAGAGGCATGCAAGGAAAATACGGAATGGCATCTGGGTGCAGGCGGAAACATTCAGGCAGGATACCGTTTTGCCTGCGGTATAGGTGTCGGCATTTACAGTGGTGTCACTTACCTTACGGGCGACGGCATGGACGGACTTCCCAAGAGCGGGCACAAAGCCAACTATATATGGGAAAGCGGCATACGTGTCAGTTTCGCGTTCGGCAAGAAAAGCGGAAAGAAAGCAGACCACGGCATTGCTTACCCGGCATCTACCGGTCAGCCGCAGGATGAGAGGGACAATGCCGTAGAAACAGCCCCGGCGGAAATACCGGAACAGACCGTCACGGACAGTACGGCACAGAAAACTGTTGTCACGGCAGCAGACAATTCAACCGAAACCGATTTTGAATTCCCGACTGTCTATTTCGATTTCAACAGCACTTCGCTTCGTCCGTCCGAGACATCCAAGCTTGAAACGATACTCGGCATACTGAAAGAACATCCCGACATGCACATAGTCGTGACGGGCTGGTGCGACACCCGTGGCTGCCGGAGCGTAAACGAACGCTATTCCATCCGACGCGCCGAAGCGGTTAAACAGTGGCTTGAAGGCCGCGGCATCGCAGCCGGACGCATTACAGCCGTAGGGCGTGGCAGCGACGTGAACGAGAAGGACGCGGAGAAAGCCCGCCGTGCCGAAGTGACAGACAAGGAAAGAAAGGAGGACAGACGATGAAAAAGACAATCAGACATTGCCTATATGTATCCCTGCTCATGCTGTTGCCGCTATGGACGGCCTGCGACAAGGATATACACGAAAATGACAGGCACGGACTTGCCGTCGGCATGGAATGGATTGAAGGCATCGAGCCGACCGACATCACAAGTCCGGTAAACCTGTGGATATACGATGCGGAGGGGCATGAAGTGGAAGCGCACGAGTTTTCCTCTCCGCAAGAACTGGCATCCGGCCTGTTCAGCCTGCCGGAGGGCGACTATACGCTTGTAGGCGTCTGCGGCCTGACAGAGCCGTACCGGTATGATTACGAGAACGGTACACGGACAGCCGACATGCTGCGCGTTTCGCTTGCCGACCCGTCGGCTTCGCCCGCACACGCCGTCGGCGGCGTGGCCGTGGCAAGCGTGACCGACACCAGAATCAATCTCCGTTCCGTCATCCGTGTCGCTCCGTTGCTGGCAGAGCTTGCCGTCCGTATCGACGGCGCGCCCGAAGGAGCGTCGCTTGCCGTCACGGTACGCAATGCCGCCACCTGCCTTTATCCGGCACGGCGCGGCGATGACAACAGCTACGTCGTACCTTCCGCCGAAAAGACAGATGCGCTCCTGCCGCAAGCCGTTGCCGACAGGGGGACGCTCTCTACCGATGCCCGCCTGATGCCGACGGCACAGGGCGAAACCTGCACGATGCTCTACATGGTCATGACCTTTGCCGACGGCTCCCGTCATGAATACACGGCAGAAGCTCCCCTGATGCTTGCCGGAAAACGCTACGAGCTGGCATTGGAATACGACAGGATGCAGCCCTACATGTATATCACCGCCACCGACATTAACCCCTGGGGCGAAGGCTGGATTACGAGTGATGACATCTTTAATCCCGGAATATAATTAACAAATAAAATAAAGATAGAGTTATGATGAAGAGCATGTTATCCGTTGCAGCCGCACTCCTTGTACTGGCGGCATGCACGAACGACCATGAACCCGGCTATGCTCCGGCAAAAGAGATCCGGGTGGATGCTTCCATCGGGCAGATGACCCGTGTGACAACCGACGGCGACGAATCGGTGTTTGAGACGGGCGACCGTATCAGCGTCTATGCCTGGTTGGGTGCAGCCGACGATGCACAGCAGCTTGTGGTGGACAATTCCGTCAACACCTTAGGCGACGACGGCACATGGACGGCCAGCCCGCAAATGCTGTGGGCAAACAGCAGTTCGGCGCATTACTTTCTGGGCATTTATCCGGTGCAGGAGGTAAGCGACCTGAAAGCCATGAACTATGTACTGACCCCTGAAGACCAGGAGGCAAGCGACCTTCTTTATGCCATGAATGCCGGCACTGAGAACAAGGGCATAACGCCCACTAACACGCCCGTGGCGCTGACCTTCAGCCACCTGATGTCGAAATTAGTCATCAACCTGAATTTCCGCAGCCAGTGGTCCGGAACACCGGTCGTGGAATCGGTCAGAGCCATTGCAAAGGCGGAGGCAAGCGTCAATCTCCTCTCCGGAGAGATTACGCCACAGGGCGACAATAAGGCGATAGACATCCCGGCTTTGGAAACACCGGCACCCAACTATGCTTGCAGCTATGCCGGTATCATGATTCCTAACAGCAATTTAATTGAAATACAGATCAAGGTAAAAGACATTGACGAGCCATACGTCTATAACGTAGGGGTTTCCATCCCGTTGGAAACAGGCAAGTACACCACCGTCAACCTGACATTGGGACGCGACGAAATCACCTTAGACAATGACATCACCATCACCGACTGGGCTCCGCTCGAAGGCGACTATGGCGGTAACATATTTTTTCCGGGTGCGTAAACCGCTGTGCTGACTATATATTTATAACTGATTAAAACAGCAAACGTATGAATATAAAGAATCTATTATTGGCAACAACCGCTATCCTGTTGGCTGCGTGCAGCACCGACAGCGATGTACTGCCACCGCAAGACCTTGGACAGATAAGGGTAACGGCATCCGTGGGAGCCATGACCCGTGTGGCCCATAGCGGCAACTCGACCACCTTCGAGACGAATGACCGGATCAGTGTCTATGCCTGGCTGGGAGCCGACAACGACATGCAGCGGCTTGTGGTGGACAACTCCATCAATACATTAGGCGGCGACGGCACATGGACAGCCGACCCGCAGATGCTTTGGGCCGACAATACGTCCGACCACTATTTCCTCGGCATCTATCCCGAGCGCAACGGAGCTACCGATTACGATGCCGACCCCTATACGCTGGACTTCAATAACCAGACCGCGAGCGACCTGCTGGTGGCGAGGACCACGGCCAAGCCCACCGGTTCTGCCGTGAAGCTGGAGTTTGAGCATGTAATGGCCAAGCTCGTGGTAAACCTTTCGTTCCGCAACGAGTGGACAACCGCACCCGAAGTGGCTTCGGTAACGGCAACCGCATGCACCGAAGCCACCGTGAATTATTTAGAGAATCCTGTCGAGGTAACCCCGGCCACCGGTCAAAACCTTGTGGTGATTCCCTTCACGGGCACATCCGCCAGCTTTGCCGGCATCATGATTCCCGGGCAGAGCGGGTTCCGCACCATCAACGTCACGCTGGAGAACGGCAAGGTATATACCTATACCCACTCTGCGGACATCGACCTGCAACCGGGCAGATACACTACGGTGAACCTTGTGCTGGGACGCGACAGGATCGAACTGGACGATGCGGGCATCAACGTGTCGGACTGGGAAAACGGTACTTCCATTGATGGCGCAGAAGCGAACGAAGCCTACTCATACGATTCCAATACCAAAACCATCACCATTTACAGCGGTGAAGGACTGAAGGTAGCGGCAGATGTGGTGAACAGCGGTGATAACGACATCAACATCATCCTCGACAATGACATCGACCTCTCGGACATCGACTGGACGCCGATAGGAACTGAAAGCCGACCATACACCGGCACCTTCGACGGCGGCACCTATACCATCACGGGGCTGACCGTAAACCAAACAAGAGAGAATGTAGGGTTGATTGGGTGTATTGGTTCTAATGGAACAGTGAAGAATGTGAAACTGGAGAATGTGAATATAACCGGTGACGGCTATTTCGTCGGTGGTGTTGCAGGAACAAACTATGGCACAATAGAAAATTGTTCGGTTGATGGCACTTTAACAAACAATAGACATTACCTCGGTGGTGTGGTTGGAAATAATTATGGTAGTATCATAGGCTGTTCATCGTCGGGAACAATAACGGGTACCAGCCCGAATGTAGGTGGGATAGGCGGACAATCTGTAGGTGGAACTATCATGGCCTGCTACTCCGTAGCCAATATAAAAGGATGGAGCAGTTCTGGCGGAGTGCTTGGACAAACGAATAGAGAAACGGTCGTTATAGCCTGTTATCACGCCAAGGGCAATGTTACAGGTGAACAGTCTCGGATGATAGGCGGTGTGATAGGATGGAATTATGGTAAAGTCACCGCTTGCTACTGGGAAAACAATCAGGGACAAGGCATCGGCGACAATCAGGGCAGCACCACCATCGAAACCACCAAGGTGGACGGCACTGACGTTACCTGGCAGACGGCAGTTGCCGCCATGAATACCGCCTTGCAGAGTGCAGGCTCAGGTTGGCACTACGTACTCAACGGAGCGCTGCCGACATTGGAGGAAAAATAATAAACCGTCGGGCGGAATTCCGGTTCCATCCGAAAAAAGGAATCTTTGAAAGATAAATAATTAACAACTTAACAGAAAATAGTTCAAATGAAAAAAGCAAACATTTTGGCAACAGCAGCGCTGGCCACCCTTTTGGCAGCCTGCTCCAACGACAGCGACGTATTCAATACGCCCGACTATGCCGACACGCCTATCGGACTGAATGTGAACGTAAGCCCGATGGCCACCCGTGCCGGTTATGAACAGGGAGCATTGACCGAAGGAAGTTTCGGACTTTATCTGACAACGGAAGGCACGAACAGCGACGAACGCTACAACTGCACGAACCGGGAAGTGAAATATGACAATGGCTGGACGATTCAGGGCGGACAACTCCTGTGGAAAAGCAATGATGCAACAGTAACCTATTACGCCTATCTGCCCTATACAGGAACAGTGAGAGATGCTGTAAACTATGCCTTTGCGGTACAGACCGACCAGAGCACCGAAGATAACGTCAAGGCTTCCGACCTGCTTTGTACCGGACAGCAACCCGCCACACCCGGAACGGCACTCGACATTACATTCAAACATGCGCTGTCCAAGCTAAACGTGACTCTGAAAAAAGGCTCTGAGCTTGAAGACGGACAGAACCTGACCTTCACATCGGTAAGGCTCTCCAACTGCGCCACGACCGCTACCGTGAATCTGACTGACGGAACAACCGGTAACACTACCAACAGCGGACAGACCATCACCCTGTATGCTGCAACGCCAAACGAGCAATACGAGTGCATCCTCGTACCGCAGACCTTCGCTCAGAGCCTGAAGGTGGAAATCACCGACAACAACGGAAAGGTATATACATTCACATCCAACAAAGACCTTACGTTTGCCAGCGGCAAACAGTACACGCTGAATCTTACCGTAGGCCGCGACAAAGTGACGACGGGCACCATTTCTGCCGAGTCATGGGGTGAGGAACAGCAAGGCGGCGACTTAGTAACAGAATAAAAGTAAACAACGTTCATAAACATAACAAGAATGAAAATAGCAAAATATATTCCGGCTGCCGCCCTCGCACTGGTGTTGGCAGGCTGCCAAAGTGAAGATGATTTCATCTCTTCCGACTATGCCAACGACCCGATGGCCGTACACATCCGTGCAGGCATCGAGACTCTGCAGACCCGTGTGAACACGACAGGAGCAGGCAACGCATGGGACGAGAACGACCAGATTTCGGTAACAAACACCTCGCCAGAAGCGATAACAGGCAAGGACAAGGCGGTTTACGAATACAGCAATGGCGCATGGAGTCCGGCAGGAACCGACTACATAGTCTGGTCTGACGATGTCGAAAACACCTTTGAAGCCTATTATCCCGTCGTGGAAGGGAAAACGGACTCCTACACGCAGTTTGAACTCCCGGCCGACCAGAGCAGCAGCAATCCAACTGAAACCAATTACATAGGCCGTGCGGACTATATGACGGCGGCAGCGTCACAAAGTAAGAGCGACGCGCTGAACCTGACATTCAAGCACCACCTGACCAAGGTTACCGTGAAGATAAGCGGTTACGGCAACCAGTACGCCACACAGAAACCTGTATTCCAGGCTCCTACATTCACGGTACCTACCGCAACGACTACAGTAGATGGAAAGACACTGACCGTTGCCGGCAATGGAACGACAGTAACCGGACTATTCAGCGAGGACACTTCGGCAGAAGCCAAACACAGCTTCACCGCCGTCCTGCTGCCGGCAAAGTATGCTGCTGACAATACGTTTGTCCAGCTGAACATTCAGGGCGGCACTCCGCTTATCGTCAAAGCCAACGAGCAACTGACTACCGGTTTGGAATCGGGCAAAGCCTATACCTTCAACGTGACCGTAGGTAAGAATGGTGCCACCATCAACAGCGTTACGGTTGGCGACTGGGGTACCGACGGCTGGACGGAAAGCGGAACGGCAGACACAGCCCTTTCATTCAGCATCCAGACTTCGACGGACGGACTGACACCTGACGATGGCGAGTATATCCTTGCCGATTGACAAACAATAAAATTCAGACCATAAAATAAACGGAATAACAAAATGAAGACAAGAAACAAACTATACGATAAGAGCCGGCTGCGCCTCCTTTGTCTGCTGACAGCGTTGCTCGGCATATTCGGTGCCGGACAGACATGGGCGGGCAATCCCACCACCCTCACCGTGGGCGGCACCAATGCACTTAACGGCGGCTACTGGACGACCGACGAAAGCGGCACCCTGACCGAGGCCAGCGCAGACAACTACAATGTCTACTACGACGGCAACGGCACCCTGACCCTGAAGGGCGCCACCATCAACGGCACGAATATCATCGGTCATGTCGGAGCGGGCATCTACGCAGAGGGCGACCTGACCATCGTGCTGGAGGGCACCAGCACCGTCACGGGCGTTCAGGATCCAAACGACGAATCCCAGAGCATCCGTGTGTCTGGGAACCTGACCATCCAAGGCGGCGGCAGCCTGACCGCGCAGGGCGCTGAGACAAGCTCAGGCAGCAGTTATGGTGTCTTTGTCATTGGATCATTCACCCAGCAAAGCGGCAGCGTCACCGCCATCGGCGGCGACGTTAGCGGAAACTATACTTCGACAGGTCTCTATGTATACGGTGGCACAGTTACGGCGCAGGACGGGACGCTGACCGCCACCGGCGGTGACACCAGTGGCAGCAGTTACGGCATCTCTATGCCTTCGTCTTCGTCTGTCACCGTGGGCAGTGCCACCGTGACCGTCACCGGCGGCACAGGCAATTACAGTTATGGCCTTTATGTTAACCCCTCTTCCCCTTCCGTTTCCCCTTCCGTGACCCTATCCGGCAGCGGCTCCCTCACCGCCCGGAGCGGATCGGGGACGGACACGGCGGTCGGCATCTACCTTGTTAACATTTGGAGCAGCACAGGGTCTGTGACCGTCGGGAACGGCTCCACCCTGCTGACCAACAGTGTGATATTTAGGGATTCGTCTTTCAATGAAAATCCGCTGGCCCCCACCGGCGACGGCAGCTGGCTGATCTACGGCCAGAGCGGCCAGACCAGCGCCGTGGGCGGCACCTATACCCTGACCGATAACCTCACCATTGAAAGCGGGAACACCCTCACCATCCCGGCGGGCAGCACCCTGACGATTCCGGAAGATAAGACTTTGACTGCCGATGCCAACCAGTTGGTTGTAAACGGAGAACTGGTATTGGAAGGTACGTTCGATAATGCAAAGGAATTGGAAGGTTCGGGAAATCTTGTTTTGGGCGAAATAACGCTGACGGACGATAAGGGTATGGATGAGTATAAGGATTACCAACTCAAGTTGAAAAGCAAAAAGGTTACTTATGTCCGTGCCCTGTCAGATAACTCCCAATATGGAACCATCTGTCTACCGTTCGTTCCTACTTCTGTAGCTGACGGTCAGGTTACTTACTATCAGGTCGAGAAGTTGGGAAGCAACGTGATTACCCTCGTAGAAACCGATTTTGAAGCCGGCAAGCCGCTGTTCTATCAAACACCCGGTACAGGCAGCATCACCTTCAGCGCCGAAAGTGCCGCAGGCGTGGAACTGGTAACCATCCCTGCGACAGACAGCTTCATGGTAGGTACAATGAGTGAGGTTATACCCAACGCGGGCTACTTCCTGAAGAACGGCAACTTCTATCCGATAGCCAATGGAGACAAAGTAAAGGTGAAGCCTTTCCGTGCGTATGTGAAGGGGCAGAATGATGCTTCGCAAGCAAGCGTCATGTCTGTCAATGTGGCAAGACCGTAACAAATCAAACAATGCTTAACCGGCGTTTAAACGGTATTTAAATACTGTTTAAACGCCGGTTAAGTTTATTTAGGCATAATAGAGAACTATAATCCTAACATCGCAGATGGCTTGATATTAAGAATCTGGCACAATAATCTGGCAATTCTCAAAGTTGGTTCCGAACGTCCTGAGATGTAATCACTTACCCTTGAAGGACTTACCCCAAGCTTTGTAGCAAGTTGTTTTTGTGTCATACCTTTCTCTTCTAACGAAAGTTCTATTAGCTCCGATACCGTAGGTTTATCAATAGGGAAATGTTCTTTCTCGTAAGCAATCACTATATCAGACATCATCGTGAGTTCTATAGCCTTATTATCATTGGCCGGAGTATCATCACCTACCAGAGGAAGAAGTTCCTCGATACGTTCTAACGCAAATTCATATTGTTCCTTAGTAATATTACTCATATTATCCATAAAATTCGTTTTTGTAAAGTTATCAATTATTCTGAAATTCAAAACTATTACGCTAAGATATTTTCAAATCCAATATTAACGTTATCACTTTAACATTACAATATTTACAGACCAGATAAATATTTTAGTTTTTTTATAATATCATCAACCGTAAAACATATAGCAGATTTACCTTTCATAATACACAAAGGCTAGAGCATAATCCCGACAAATAGTAAGCGAATTAGTAGTACAATCATCACTCAACAATACTTTCAATTGACAATAGACACATTCCATACACAAATTAAATTGATTAACATTTTTAAATAAGGCATAAAATTCCTACCTTTGCACCATTAATTAAGATACAAAAACCGCATTATGATTAAACCGGATTACCCGTCAGTACTGCTTATATACACAGGAGGTACCATAGGTATGATAGAAAACCCTGAGACAGGGGCACTGGAAGCATTCAATTTTGACCAACTGCAGGAAAACGTTCCTGAACTGAAAAGATTTAACTACCGAATATCATCATATCAGTTTAACCCGCCTATCGACTCATCGGATATGGAGCCTGCACTTTGGGCTAAAATGGTGAAAATAATCGACTACAATTATGACAATTTCGACGGCTTCGTGATACTTCACGGAACTGACACCATGGCATATACAGCGTCGGCACTCAGTTTCATGCTAGAAAATCTGAGTAAACCAGTAATCCTAACAGGAAGCCAGCTTCCTATCGGAGTTCTGCGCACCGACGGTAAGGAAAACCTCATAACATCAATAGAAATTGCAGCTGCAAAACATCCGGACGGAACAGCCGTGGTACCCGAAGTATGTATCTTTTTCGAGAACCATCTGCTGAGGGGTAACCGCACAACAAAAATCAACGCAGAAAATTTCAATGCCTTCCGTTCATACAACTATCCGGCACTTGCCACTGCCGGAATACACATAAAATATGAGTATGACAAGATAAAGAAGGTACAGCCTGGAGTGCCGATGCACCCTCACTATGTGTTCGACACCAACGTTCTGGTATTGACCATATTCCCTGGAATTCAGGAGAAACTGGTACGCACAGTACTCAACACTCCGGGCCTGAAAGCTGTTGTGCTGAAGACATACGGCTCGGGAAACGCACCACAGAAAGAGTGGTTCATAAAACTACTGGCAGAAGCGACACGTAACGGAATTGTAATAGTTAATATAACACAATGTCAGACAGGAATGGTGGAAATGGGACGTTACGAAACAGGTCTCCATCTTCTTGACGCAGGAGTGATAAGCGGCTATGACGCTACTGTAGAGAGTGTTTTGACAAAACTCATGTTCCTGCTCGGTCACGGACTGACACCGCGTGAGGTAAGAAACGAAATGAGCCGCTCAATAGCCGGAGAATTCACAAAACCGGTGTTGTAACACAATTGTAATATTTATTTCACACATCAGTAATAAAATCGCATCATCTTTGCACCTGAAAATAATATTGAATACATTTGTGAAACAATAAATAAAGGCATTATGAACGATTACAGAATTTTAGTCGTAGATGATGAAGAAGATTTGTGTGAAATCTTGAAATTCAACTTAGAGACCGAAGGCTATCTGGTGGATACGGCCAATTCGGCAGAGGAAGCTTTGAAACTGGACCTGACCCAATATAATGTCCTTCTACTGGACGTAATGATGGGCGAAATTTCAGGTTTCAGAATGGCAAGCATGATGAAAAAGAACAAGGATACGGCAAATATCCCTATCATTTTCATCACTGCAAAGGACACGGAAAACGACACACTCACAGGATTTAACCTGGGAGCGGACGACTACATATCCAAACCTTTCTCACTGCGAGAAGTACTGGCCAGGGTAAAAGCAGTAATCCGACGTACAGCAAGCGTACAGAACAAGAGTAACGACCAGCTGGTATTCAAGGATCTGGTAGTTGACTCCGGTAAAAAGAAAGTAGTCATACGAGGGGAAGAAATATCACTGACAAAAAAAGAATTTGAAATACTCCTGCTCCTACTGCAAAATCAGGGACGAGTATTTTCTCGCGAGGACATACTGGCAAAAGTATGGCATGACGAAGTATATGTACTGGACCGCACTATCGACGTAAACATCACACGATTAAGAAAGAAAATAGGAGAATACGGAAAATACATTGTAACACGTCTGGGATATGGATATTGTTTCGAATGTGAATAATTAATTGTAAACAAAAAAATGACAAAGTTTAACATACGTCTCCTCACTTTCAGCCGTAAGTTGTTCTTGTCTGTCATAACTCTGTTCGTAGCATTTGCAGCTTGCTTCATGCTGTTCCAATATCAACGCGAAAAATCATACAAGACAGAACTTCTGAACACCCAATTACAAAACTACAACGAACAGCTATACAGCTACATGGCTGATGCCGGTTCATTAGACTCGCTGAAAAACTATATAATGACCCACATGATTCCAAATCTAAGGGTTACTATAATCACTCCTGAAGGTAAAGTTATCTTCGACTCTACAGACAAGAACCTGGAAGAATTCCAGAACCATTCTTCCAGAAAGGAAGTACAGGACGCACTCATGTACGGCAGCGGATATGCCATAAACAGGTTCTCTGAAAGTATTGACGGAGAAGAATTCTTCTACTCTGCAAAATACTTTCCTAAACATCGTATAATCTTACGCTCGGCACTGCCATACAATCTAAGCCTCACCGAACATCTGGAAGCCGACATGGGATATGTGTGGTTTACAATACTCATCTGCATAATTCTGATGGTTATATTCTACAGATTTACCTACAAGCTGGGAAAATCAATCACCAACCTGCAGCAATTCGCCCTGAAAGCCGACAAGAATGAACCTATAGACATGGATATTCTGCGTACATTCCCCAAAAACGAACTGGGAGAAATTTCGCAGCACATCATTACCATCTACAAAAGACTGCACAGAGCCAAAGAAGCACTCTACATAGAAAGAGAAAAGCTGATTTCGCACTTGCAGACATCGCACGAGGGGCTTGGTGTATTTACTAAAGAAAGAAAGGAAATCCTGGTTAACAGCCTGTTCACACAATATATCAATAATATTTCGGACCGTAACCTGAGTTCTACCAACGAGATTTTTACAATACCGGAACTCAAACCGATAATAGAATTCCTCAACAAAAACGAAGGCAACTACAGTAAGGAAGAGAAAAGAACAGTACTACACCTCAACAAAAATGCGCGAACATTCACCATAGAATGTATAATTTTCCAGGATCTGTCGTTCGAAATATCAATAAACGACATAACACAGGAAGAAGAGCAGGCACGCCTGAAGAGACAGCTCACCCAGAACATCGCACACGAACTGAAGACACCGGTAAGCAGCATACAGGGATATTTGGAAACGATTCTAAGCAATCCGAACATTCCGAAAGAAACAGTCAAGACATTTCTGGAAAGAAGCTATGCACAAAGCAACCGACTCACTACCCTGCTGCGCGACATATCCGTACTGACAAGAATGGACGAAGCACCGGAAATGATGGAAAGAGAAGCCGTGAACCTGAGCCTGGTAGTAGAAAACATAATCAATGAGGTTAATCTGGGACTGGAAGAAAAGCATATAAAGGTTATAAATCTGATGCCACAGGCATTGATGATAAATGGTAATCACTCATTGCTATACTCCATATTCAGAAACCTGATGGACAACGCAATAGCATATGCCGGAACAAACATACAGATAACCATCAACTGTTTCCGCCAAGACGATACGTTCTATTATTTCAGTTTCTCTGATTCCGGAGTCGGTGTAGAAGAAGAACATCTGACACGTCTGTTCGAACGATTCTACAGAGTCGATAAAGGGCGTTCAAGAAAACTTGGAGGTACAGGTTTGGGACTTGCGATAGTCAAAAACGCCGTACTCTTCCACGGAGGAACGATATTTGCAAAGAATGCTCCAAACGGGGGACTCGAATTCGTATTTACCCTGCAAAAATAGGAACTATCAACGGGACTGCCCTGCAAGAAACGGCAGCCCCGTTTCTTTATATATATAATAAGGTAAACATACTATATAGAAATATAAAAAACATTTTGACAAGTGGAGTTTGCAAAATGACAGAAGCACATAAAAATAATTATAAAATGCAAGAAAAAGTTTGCATCCTAGGGTTGCAAAAAAGAATAAAAGAAGTAAATTTGCGTTCGGAAAAGACAAGTGTGCCTATCCAAAGTTTTACGAAATAACTTATTTTTTTATTATCAATAAAAACGTAAAGAATATGACTTATTCACACGAAGTTGAACACATGTGTGTTGTAAAAAAAGGACCTAATCATGGTCCGGCTCCAATTCCTGAAGAAGGAAAATGGGTTAAATCAAAAGAAATCAAAGACATTTCAGGTTTGACTCACGGTATCGGTTGGTGTGCTCCTCAGCAGGGTGCTTGTAAACTGACTCTTAACGTGAAAGAAGGTATCATCCAGGAAGCATTGGTTGAAACAATCGGTTGCTCTGGTATGACTCACTCTGCAGCTATGGCTTCAGAAATCCTTCCAGGTAAGACAGTTCTCGAAGCATTGAACACAGACTTGGTTTGCGACGCTATCAACACTGCAATGCGTGAATTGTTCTTGCAGATTGTTTACGGTCGTACTCAGTCAGCTTTCTCTGAAGGCGGTTTGATGATCGGTGCAGGTCTTGAAGACTTGGGTAAAGGTCTCCGTAGCCAGGTAGGTACATTGTACGGAACATTGGCTAAAGGTCCTCGTTACCTTGAAATGGCTGAAGGATATATCAAGACTATCGCTTTGGATGAAAACGATGAAATCTGCGGATACGAATTCGTTCACCTTGGCAAGTTCATGGATGAAATCAAGAAAGGTACAGACGCTAACGAAGCATTGAAGAAAGTAACAGGTACTTACGGACGCTTCACAGCAGAACAGGGTGCAGTTAAACACATTGATCCACGTCACGAATAATATAAGGAGGAAAGAACATTATGATTAGAGAAGTAAAATTTGAAAGCCAGGACCGTCGTATCAAACAGATTCTTGCTGCTTTGAACGCTAACGGTATCAAAGACATCGAAGAAGCTAACGCTATCTGCGAACAGTATGGTCTTGATCCTTATAAAACTTGTGAAGAAACTCAGCCTATCTGCTTCGAAAATGCTAAATGGGCATACGTTGTAGGTTGTGCTATCGCTTTGAAGAAAGGTTGCAAAAACGCTGCTGAAGCTGCTGAAGCTATCGGTATCGGTTTGCAGTCATTCTGTATCCCAGGTTCAGTAGCTGACGACCGTAAAGTAGGTCTTGGCCACGGTAACTTGGCTGCTATGTTGCTTCGCGAAGAAACTAAATGTTTCGCATTCTTGGCAGGTCACGAATCATTCGCTGCTGCTGAAGGTGCTATCAAAATCGCTGCAAAAGCAGACAAAGTACGTAAAGAACCTCTCCGTTGTATCTTGAACGGTCTTGGAAAAGACGCTGCTCAGATTATCTCTCGTATCAACGGATTTACATACGTTCAGACTCAGTTCGACTACTACACTGGCGAATTGAAAGTAGTTCGTGAAATCGCTTACTCAAACGGTCCTCGTGCAAAAGTAAAATGCTACGGAGCTGACGATGTTCGCGAAGGTGTAGCTATCATGTGGAAAGAAGGCGTAGATGTATCAATCACTGGTAACTCTACTAACCCTACTCGTTTCCAGCACCCAGTAGCAGGTACTTACAAGAAAGAACGTGTTCTTGCTGGTAAGCCATACTTCTCAGTAGCTTCAGGTGGTGGTACAGGTCGTACACTTCACCCAGATAACATGGCTGCTGGTCCTGCTTCTTACGGTATGACAGATACTATGGGTCGTATGCACTCAGATGCTCAGTTCGCTGGTTCTTCATCAGTTCCTGCTCACGTAGAAATGATGGGATTCTTGGGTATCGGTAACAACCCTATGGTAGGATGTACAGTTGCATGTGCAGTTGACGTTGCTACTGCTTTGAATAAGTAATCTATACTTAATCAAATATATAAACTCCTGTAATCTAAATGGTTGCAGGAGTTTTTTTGTCATTTGCCTTAACGTAAATGGAATGCAAATAAATACGCAAATTAGTCTAAAACCATAATTTATACTATCTTTGCAGCATAAATCATTGATAATCATGTGTGAATACGCTGAAATAGAAAAAATCAAACTATCCAACGGAAAGACCATCAAAGAAGTAAATGAAGAAGTACGCAAAGAAGTAGAGCGCATTTACTTGGAAGGATGGGCTAAAGGAATTTCCATACCATTTTGGGATAAAGAAGGAAATTACTATTTAGCAAATCCAGATGGTAGTGAAGATTTGGTAAGCTATGATATAAATACAAGAAGCTATCAAATTATTTCACGAACTGCTGATAAAGGAAAAGGCAGATATGCTTATTTATTAAATAAATAAAGGAATGGAAGCACGTCCAGAATTTACAGTCATAGCAGGTCCTAACGGAGCTGGGAAAAGTAGATTATCCCCTTATTACATTCACTGCAAATCTTTTGATGGCGATTTACTTGCACTCAACTTACGTAAAGAACATCCAGAATGGGAAGAACGGTGGATTGGTGGTACAGTAGCCGGCGAGTTACAAAAACAAATACATCTATTGCACTTCCAATGCAATAAATAAATTTTTAAGAATATCATGCCGAAATCAAGCCCTATACAGATAAGCATAAAATTAAGACTTAAAATAATTATATTTTCCACTATTTGTATCCTGTTGACATGTCAGGCACAAGAAAACATTCTTCCAGCCATACAGCAGCAGGAACAGATATTAAAACGCAATCCGAAAGATGTACAAGTATTAAAAGAACTTTGTTTTTTGTATTTACACAAAGCTGATTACCGCAAAGTAATAGAGTATGGGGAAGAATTATTTCGTATAGGATATGAAAAACAAGATTATGAATATAGCTTGCTGTATGCACATATCGCATTAGGGCAAGCACACGTCATGTTAGGTGATTCGAGCGCAATAAATCATCTCGGGCAAGCATCTTTACTGGGAAAAAGCACCAATAACTATTCGGCTTTATGTTCCGTTTATAACGGAATGGGGTTATATGCCAGTAACATTAACAAAGACTATTATTCTGCCCTGCATTATTTCTTTAAAGGAATAGAAGCGGCCCACAAAAGTGAAAACAGTGAACTTGAAGCTATTCTGCTGGGAAATATCTCCAGTATTTATTTTTTACAAAACAATCCTGAGGGCCTGACTTATGCACTGCAAACTTACGAAATGGGGCATAAACAAAATTCAGCCTATCTTATATTTATCGGTTCATTAAACACTTCATATATGTATTATCTGCGTAAGGAATATGATAAAGCTTTACCGTATATAAAGGAAGCCGAATTTATCATGAACCAGAACGAGTATTACAATCAAGGAAATGTGTACGCAATATACGGCATGATAGAATTTGCTAAAGGTAATAAAAAACAGGCGATTGAATATTACAGGAAAGGATTATCGCTGAATACTATGAACCAGACCTCATACAAAGTAATTTTACTGAATGAATATGCGATAGCATTAAAGGAAGATGGATACAATAAGCAGGCTATAGATTTACTTCTAAAAGCCTTATCACTCACAAAAGAAGAGAACTGTGCGGTATATAGAAACCAAGTAATCAATACATTGTCTGTCTGTTATGAAAACATGGGACAGTATGCCGAAGCACTTGCCTGGCAACGAAAGTTACAGCAGGAAACAGACAGTATTTTCAATATTGATAAAGAAAAAATGCTGAGTGAACTTCGCATAAAGTACGATACAGAACGTCAGGCAAATGAAATCCGGGAAGGGAAACTTGTTTTGCTACAGAAAGAAAAAAAGGAACAAGCCCTTTTTAGCGTCCTTATAGTGATTCTGATTGTCACCTTTACGTTATGGCTTATGTATAGGAGGAAAAACATTTTATATACCAGTATCGTGCGACAGCATCAGGAATCAATCCGCAAGGAGGAACATCTCAAAGCCATAATTAATTCCTTACAGCAGGAACATATAAATACAGCAGCAAGTGTAACTTCTTCTACCAATGAAAAGTATGCGGCCTCTTCATTGAGTAATGAAAAGAAAACTTTCCTGTTTCAACGACTGGAAAAACTAATGCAGGAACAAAAGGTATATAAAGAAAACTTATTGACAAAAGAGCGTGTTGCCGACTTACTTGAAACAAACCGCACTTATCTGTCGCAAGTAATCAATGAGCAGACACAACAGAATTTTACGCAATACGTCAACAGCTATCGAATTCAGGAAGCCATCCGTTTACTTAGCGATCCTAAAAATGATATACCATTAAAGGCTGTAGCTTCTGAAGTGGGCTTTAATTCCATGAGCACATTCTATAAAATTTTTCAGGATATTGTAGGGATTCCACCAAAACAATATCGCAATAAGGTTATTACCATGCATAAAAAAGAAGGATGAAAAACGTTTTAACAAAAAATCTTCTCCTAAAGTAACAATTGTCGAATTTGAATGCGTATTTAGTATCAATATTATATCTTTTTTTTACATTTTTGCACATGAGCAAAATTCAAGTTTAAATCTATAACCTTAAAAAAAGATATAAGTATGGAGAAAGTAGCATTACATGAAACTCGTTTCAGAATCCTCTTCCTGCTTTGGCTATGTACGTTTATTATGTTTGTCTGCGAAACTCATGCGCAGGGCAACCGCACAATTCATGGCATTGTAGTGGATGAAAACAACGAGCCGCTGCCTGCAGCCCACGTAAAACAGGTAAATGATGACGCCAAAGGATCTGTTGCAGCTGTCATTACGGATGTTCAGGGACACTTTACACTGACATTTCCATCTGATACAAAAGAGATTGAAGCTTCCTATCTGGGATATAAAACACATCGGGTGAAACTGAATGCCGATAATGATTATTTTATCGTTTTACAGCCTTCATCAGAACTTCTTGATGAGGTAGTCGTAACAGGTTATCAAACCATTTCTAAAGAACGTGCAACAGGAGCATTTTCAAAAGTTGACTCCAAAAAGTTGGAGACACAACGCCTTAGCAATATGGGAGCAATACTCGAAGGCCGTGTTGCAGGATACAGTGATGGAAAAATCCGAGGAGTTACCTCAATGAACGGACTTACTACCCCATTGTACGTAATTGACGGCTTCCCCGTAGAGAAAACGACCAACGATGGTTATGGTAACTGGATAGAAAGTGTACCAGATCTTAATATGGAAGACATTGAGAGCATCACTGTACTAAAAGACGCTGCCGCTACTTCTATTTACGGAGCTCGCGCTGCAAATGGAGTCGTTGTAATCACAACAAAAAGAGCAAAAAAAGACGAGCTTAATGTATCATTTTCCGCTACACTGACAGTTAATCCTTATGACACGTATGCTGATAAATATCTGGCAGGATCGGCTACGATGATTGAACTGGAACGTGAATGGGCTGCACAGAACCCCCAACTACATGAAGGTGATGTAAGAAGCTACGCTAACACAGTTTTGGATAACATGTCATATTCAACTCAGGGAATACGTAATATACTAAACTATTATGCCGGAAATATCACTCAGGACCAACTTGAAAGCAATCTGAAAGGACTGGCTTCACAAGGCTACCGTTATTACAAGGATATAGAAAAATACGGCAAACACAATCCGTTTTCTCAACAATATAACCTGAACATCGGAAAAGGAACAGAGAAAAACACTTTCAACGCATCCGTATCATATCGCCAAAACCAGCTGGAGGATAAGTTCTCAGAAAATAACACTATCGGTATTAATTTGCAGAACTCAACACAAATGACTTCGTGGCTTACTCTGGATATAGGAACTTATCTGAATTATGGAAAAGGAACCACACAATCATTTAATATCTTTTCGCCGGGCTATACTTATATGCCTTATGACGGACTGATGAACAGTGACGGTACGTATTATACAAATACAGAAGAAGACCGTTACAGTCTGTACAATCTGAATCTGTTGCACAACAACGGCTTATATAATCTGGACATAACACCGCTGGATGAAATCGGAATGAATCTGACGAAAAGCCGTGATTTCAGCAACCGTACATTCGCCAGACTCACTTTCAAGTTTACCGACTGGCTAAAATACACAGCGTCCTTCCAGTATGAATATGCAGAATATAAAACTGAGCAATTGAAAGGAAAAGACTCTTTTGAGGTGAGAAACATGGTAAATACATTTTCTACATCAAATAATGACGGTACTTCCACATTTGCCTTACCTTATGGCAATGTATTTTTTACATCAGCAAATACGACACATGCTTATAATTTCCGTCAACAGTTGGATTTTAACAAAACAATTGCCGGGAAACATGATATAACCATGATTCTGGGTACGGAAACCCGAGAAAACAAAATGGAATATAACGACCGTACACTCTACAATTATGATCCACAACTGCTGACTTACAGCATGATTAATGCCGGACAACTAAGCAACTTCAATGGGCAATGGGGATATGCGTCCTTTAGCCAACAAAAATTTGCTTACATTCGTGAACTTGTAAACCGTTATGTATCGGTCTATAGCAATGCCGCCTATACTTACGACGGAAAGTACATGGTAAGTGGAAGTATTCGTTGGGACAAGACGAATCTGTTCTCAACCGGTTCCAAATATCAGAAAAGACCTATTTGGTCGGTAGGAGCCGGCTGGAATATTGATCGTGAAGCATTCTTCAATGTTGCTTGGATAAACATGCTAAAACTTCGTGCAAGTTATGGTATCGGCGGTAACATTGCAAAAAACTCAGCTCCTTACATGATAGCATATTATAACAATAACAACCAGGTAGGAGGTATTCAGGGTACTATTTCAAGTCGTCCGAATCCCAATTTACGTTGGGAAAAGACTACAACTCTCAATGTAGGAATAGACTTTGCATTGTTAGGTAACCGCCTGAACGGTTCTATTGAATATTACAATAAAAAAGGAACAGACCTTCTTGCCAATACCAATGGCGTACCGACTGAAGGATGGGGATATAGCACATATTCCATCAATAACGGAGAAATGACGAATAAAGGTTTTGAACTGACACTGTCGGGAGATGTTATTCGCAATAACGACTGGAACTGGAATGTAAGCGGTGTATTAGGTTACAACAAAAATAAAGTAACGTATGTAAATGTGAAAGCTCCGGTAGCATATCTGGTAATTGACTACCCTACCGCATATCCACGGGTAGGAAATCCATACAATGCCATTTATGGCTATCAATGGGCAGGATTGAGTGAGACCGGAACTCCGCAAGTATATGACGCAGAAGGAAAATTATATACAGATATGACTCCTTCGGAAATTGAGGACCTCGTTTACCTGGGAACTACCGTACCAATATATAATGGTTCTGTCAGTACAAATCTACGCTGGAAGAACTGGGAACTGGCTGCTCAGTTCCTGTTTGAAGGCGGACATAAAATGCGTAACACAAACACAGCATTTATTTCGTCGGGTATGGGAGTAGTCAGCAAAGACATAGAAAATCGCTGGCGTGAACCTGGTGACGAAGCTCATACTGATATACCACGCTATATATCTACGGAAAGCCCACTCTACAACTATAACTACCAAAGTATGTATGCCAACTCCTCTATAAACGTAATTGATGCAACAAACTGGCGTTTAAGAAACCTTTCATTGACCTACCGCATTCCTTCAAAATGGTGTCATAAACTATATCTGAAGAATGCACGTATCATGCTGGGCATGGAGAATGTGTTTACAATGGCCAAAAGCAGCAATGCCAAGTATTTGCTTGGCGGATATACCAAGCCTAACTACCTGTGTGGCGTTTACCTGAATTTCTAACCATTTATATTGCATGACATTTATGACTAAATTTATAAATCTTTTGATTGTACTCACATGCATTATATGCAGTGCATGCAACGATTACTTGAACATACCGCCGAAAGGCTCCAAAATACCAACTACACTGGCTGACTTCGAAGCACTGTTACGAGACCAGTACACAAATGGCCGTACACCTATTTTGAACGCTTTGTATCTGCTGAACGACGTTTACCTGAAAAATGCACAAGTCAACTCACCAAGCCTCAATCGGGCCAACTACATGTGGGATGAGTCTGCCGACCGTATCATGCTGAACAATTCAGATGAAGATACTTATTATGCACTATATGCGACAATATCCAACTGTAACCTGATTGTAGAAAATGCTCCGACAGCCACTGAAGCTACAGACGCAGAACGGAACGAGGTGATAGCATACGCCAAAGTGATACGGTCGCTTTGCTATGATGTCCTGACTAACTATTATGCAGATACCTACGATGCCTCTACTGCCGAAGAAAAGCTAAGTGTACCCCTTATTACAAGTGCCAATATTGATGCACCCTATAAACAGGTTTCTATTCAATATTTGTATGACTTCATGTTAAATGATATTAAAGAAGCCATTGAAATGGGATTACCAGCTCAATCAATGACAGCAATTCATCCTAATTTAGGGGCTGGTTATGCTTTACTTGCCAGGATATATCTGCAAATGCAGAATTATGAAGAAGCATTACGCTATTCCAATTTGGCCTTGGAACAGAACAATCAGCTATATGACTGGAATTCTTTTTACGAAGAACATCATATCGCTATTGAAGACCCCGATAACTACGACAAGCTCGCCACCCCTATGCAATATGATTACGTGGAAAACTATTATTTACGCTACGGTGGACAGTCAAACTACGACAGCTATGAATATAACATTCCTGTAGAAAGAGCCGCACGCTTTGAAGATGGAGATGCCAGATTCCTTTCACGCTGGAAACTTAAGGTAGATAATAACGACACATATTATGCGGCTTTGACTTCCGGTTTCTTCAATCATGGAGGACTAACCACATGCGAGGCATATCTCATCAAAGCCGAATGTCAGGCAAGACTAACAACGCAAAATGATTTTACAGAAGCGATGAATACGCTCAATGCAGTACGCGCTACACGCATCCGCCCCGAGATGTATCGTCCTGCAACTGCAAGTACACTTGAGGAAGCTCTTTCTTTAATTCGGGACACTAAAGACAATGAGTTGATATTCTCCATAGTTCCTTTTGCAGATGCCCGTCGTTTTAACAGCGAAGGAAAGTACTTACGTAGAATGACAAAAAATTACAATGGAACAGAATATACTCTAAGCCCGACTTCACATTTGTGGACTATGCCTTTCCCAGCCGGCGCTTTGAATAATCCTGGAAACGGAACAATTGAACAGAATGTATCTAAATAAAACCACGTTATGAAAAAGAAAAATCTCTCTTGGATGGCCTTTTTAAGTTTGGCCATGATGGCATGTACAGGTCAGCCTGTAACCGATGGATATGTATTGAAAGGAAGTATTGAAGGATTACCTGATGGAACACATGTACAACTGGTACCAGTGAGCCACGACAACGAAGCTCCAATGGCAGACACAACAGTAACCAATGGACAGTTTATATTTCAAGGAAAAGTGGAAGAACCAAGGGCTGTGCGCCTGATAGTGAAAGATGCCTACGGATGGCGTAGCCTTATATTGGAAAACACACCAATAGAAATAAGTGGAGCTGTAACTGAACAAGAGACAAACGGTAATCTATCTTACAATCTTTCCGGTTTATCAGTTAGCGGTTCGCCACTCAGCTCAAAGTATGATTCGTTATTGTCTGTACGTACTTATTTGGATTCACTGTATGCTGATAATGCACGTCAGTTTGCAGATTACGATAGTCTGATGATGAAAGCATACCAGCAAAAGGATCAAGGCATGATTCAAGAACTGCAACAAAGTGAAAGAGGAAAAGCTAGAATGTCAGCTGACAAGAAATTCTTAAACATAGTAGATTCTATATATTATCAGACAGTAATGGCTAATAAAGACTCATTTTGGGGACCTTTAATGATGATATCATTTACGAGTTATCTAAGTGAAGATATGAAGCCATGGTATGAAGCACTTTCTCCATCAGCCAAGCAATCTTACTACGGACAGAAGGTAAAGGAAGAGCTCTATCCTGCCGGAAAAGAAGGAACCAAAGTCCCTGAATTTACCGTTAAAGACAAAAACGGAAACGATGTTACTCTTTCTACTTTGCGTCAAGGAAAGAAATATTTACTAATTGATTTTTGGGCATCCTGGTGCAATCCTTGTCGAAAGGAAATACCTAATCTAAAAAAACTATATGCTCAATATAGCGAAAAGGGATTCGAAATTGTCAGTATCTCAATCGACAAGAAAAAAGAGGACTGGGAAAAGGCTTTAAAAGAAGAACAACTTGCTTGGCCTAACTTTTTAGACGAGACCGGTGTAGCCAGCCTTTATAAGGTAAGATTTGTACCGACTACATACTTGATTGATTCAGAAGGTGTAATGATAGGAGAAAACATTTTAGGAGAAGAACTCGCCAATAGGTTAAAAGAACTTCTTCAATAAAATTTAGAAGGAAACCTTTTTGAATAAGACAAATTAAACAATCTTAATTCTGGAACAATATCATCACATTTTAATTATAATTCACTGTTTCTAGTTGGGTAACTTACTATACAAAAAAATAGTTACCCAACAATGGCAGAAATGTGCGTTTTCTATTTTTTTATTTGATATGACTATCTCAATAAATAAGTATAGCATATACAAAAAAAATCCGTCAAGCAATAGCTTAACGGATTTTCATGCGGAGAGACAGGGATTCGAACCCCGGGTACCTCGCGGTACAACGGTTTTCAAGACCGCCGCAATCGACCACTCTGCCACCTCTCCAAAACTCCTTTCGAAGTGCTTTATTTCTCAAAAGCGATGCAAAGGTAGGGATTTTTTTTGAATCTGCAAACTTTTACAGAAAAAATCATTCATTTTTTCTCAAAAAAGGTCTAAACCACCAGTAAAACACATAAAAAATCATATAAGAGAATTAGCAAAATTATAAATCATATAAAAAATGCGTATCTTTGCATAGAAATTATCAACTCTTAATTTTATTGTAAAAAATGACGAAAAGACTATTGTTCTACTGGCTATTGTCAGTCCTCTTAGCCTTACCGGCTCTAGCTCAAATACAAGAGCCAATAAAATTTAAAACTGAATGGAAACAAAATTCAGACAGTGAGGCTGAAATTATTTTTAATGCCACAATTGATAAAGGATGGCATGTCTATTCAACAGAATTAGAAGAAGGTGGTCCGATTTCCGCATCTTTCAACATTGATCAAATCCAAGGAGCTGAAACTATAGGTAAACTGACTCCTGTTGGAAATGAGATAAACGAAATGGATCCTATTTTCGGTATGAAAGTAAGATATTTCAAAGATAAGGCTACATTCATACAGAAAATAAAAATAACAGATAAGAACTATAGTATTAAAGGTTATCTGGAATACGGTGCATGTAATGATGAAAATTGCCTCCCTCCTACCAGCGTGGATTTCAGCTTTAACGGAACAAGTACAAGTCCTGCTACTGCAAGTGAAAGTAAAGAAGATATTACTAATAATGCAGATAGCAGCTCTGAAATAAGCATGACTCCTCTAAAAATTGCTTCGTCTGAAAAAACTGACTATTGGAAACCTGTAATAAACGAACTTAACAGTTTCGGCGAGCATGCGGGAGAAGAATCAATGTCGTGGATATATATATTCCTGACAGGTTTGGCCGGAGGTCTTCTTGCACTGTTCACTCCTTGTGTATGGCCTATAATACCTATGACAGTAAGTTTCTTCCTCAAACGTACTAAGGACAAGAAGAAAGGAATACGCGACGCATGGACATACGGTGCTTCAATAGTAGTTATATATCTTACCCTTGGACTTGCCATCACACTTATTTTCGGCGCTAGTGCCCTTAACGCATTATCAACTAATGCTGTATTCAATATACTTTTCTGTCTGATGCTTCTTGTTTTTGCCGCATCATTCTTCGGAGCTTTCGAAATAACACTTCCTTCAAAATGGAGCAATGCAGTTGACAGCAAGGCAGAACAGACAACAGGTCTGTTAAGCATATTCCTCATGGCATTCACATTGTCACTTGTATCATTCTCTTGTACAGGTCCTATAATCGGTTTCTTGCTGGTAGAAGTTTCTACTACTGGCAGCGTTATTGCACCTGCCATAGGTATGCTTGGTTTCGCCATAGCTCTTGCCTTACCGTTCACACTCTTCGCCCTATTCCCGTCATGGCTTAAATCAATGCCTAAATCAGGTGGATGGATGAATGTCATCAAAGTGACATTAGGTTTCCTTGAACTGGCTTTCGCACTGAAATTCCTTTCTGTTGCCGATCTTGCATACGGATGGAGAATACTTGACCGCGAGACATTCCTCGCATTGTGGATTGTTATATTCGGTCTGCTTGGTATGTATCTGTTGGGTAAAATCAAATTCCCTCATGATGATGACGACCAGAAAGTAAGCGTACCGAGATTTTTCATGGCGCTTATATCACTATCATTTGCCATATATATGATTCCTGGTCTTTGGGGTGCACCTCTAAAGGCTGTCAGTGCTTTTGCTCCACCTATGCAGACACAGGATTTCAACTTATATAAAAATGAAGTACATGCAAAATTCACAGATTATGAAGCAGGTATGGAATACGCACGTATGAATAAGAAACCGGTAATGCTAGACTTCACAGGATATGGATGCGTAAACTGCAGAAAGATGGAACTGGCGGTTTGGACAGACCAGAATGTGAGCAAGCTGCTGACAGAAGATTATGTACTTATCACACTATACGTTGACGACAAGACTAAATTGGCTGAGCCTATTACTGTAACAGAAAACGGTAAGGAACGTACATTGCGTACTGTAGGCGACAAGTGGAGCTATCTGCAACGTTCTAAGTTCGGAGCAAACGCGCAACCTTTCTACGTATTGGTTGACAATGAAGGTATGCCTCTGAACAAATCATATTCTTACGATGAGGATATTAAACTTTATATAGATTTCCTCGAAACAGGATTAAAGAACTACAAAAAATAAAAATCCGAAAATGATTTCAAAATCAGAAAGAGAGCAAATAATAGCACTCATAAAAAAAGAAGTAGTCCCGGCAATAGGTTGTACAGAACCTATTGCTGTGGCTCTTTGTGTAGCAAAAGCCACTGAGACACTAGGTGAAAGACCTAAAAAGATTTCTGTACTTCTAAGTGCTAACATACTAAAAAATGCTATGGGAGTAGGAATACCCGGCACCGGTATGATAGGTCTTCCGATAGCCATAGCACTGGGGGCAATCATAGGAAAATCGGAATATCAACTTGAAGTCTTGAAAGACTGTACTCCAGAGGCTGTGGAAGAAGGTAAAAAAATGATTGAATCGCAGGCTATAGACATTAGTCTGAAGTATGGAATAGAAGAAAAGCTTTATATTGAAGTGAAATGTTCATCTGATAAAGGCGAAGCAACAGCAATAATAAGCGGCGGACACACACACTTCATATATGTAAGCAAAAACGAGGAAATACTTCTGAATGAAAAAGTTTCAGAAAACAATGAAACAAACGAGGAAGAACTAAACCTCAACCTATACAAGGTTTACGAATTTGCCACAACTGCCCCTCTTGATGAAATACGATTCATACTTGAGTCAAAACGACTGAACAAGCAGGCAGCTGAACGCTCTATTAACGGACATTATGGACATGAATTAGGCAAAACCCTGATGGAATGCAAGAACGAGAGAGAGATAATGGGTAACAATACATTCACTCATATCTTGTCTTATACCTCGGCCGCTTGCGACGCCAGAATGGCAGGAGCTATGATTCCAGTAATGAGTAATTCAGGCAGTGGCAACCAGGGTATAGCAGCCACTCTACCAGTTGTAGTTTATGCGGAAGACAACAACAAGTCTGAAGAGGAACTTATACGTGCACTTGTCCTGAGTCATCTTTCTGTTATATATATAAAACAAAGCCTTGGTCGCCTTTCAGCATTGTGCGGATGTGTAGTTGCAGCCACAGGAAGCAGTTGCGGAATAACATATCTGATGGGGGGAAAATACAAACAGATAGTATATGCTGTACAGAACATGATTGCAAACCTCACAGGAATGATTTGCGACGGTGCAAAGCCTAGTTGCGCACTGAAAGTAACAAGTGGAGTATCAACTGCGGTATTCTCAGCCATAATGGCTATGGAAGAAAAGTGTGTGACATCTGTAGAAGGTATCATTGAAGACAACGTAGATCTAAGTATAAGAAACCTCACAAGAATAGGCTCTGTAGGTATGAACGAGACAGATAAGGTTGTACTCGACATAATGACACATAAAACATGTGAATACTAAAAATACATTAATACACCACACACAAGCGCAAGACTAAACGAAATATTATGCTCCCTACTGACGAATACTATATCCAAAAACTGATAGACGAAGGAGAACATGTCCATCAGGATTTTAAATTCGCTATTTCGGATGCAAGAAAAATAGCCAAAAGCATATCCGCCTTCTCGAATACGGAAGGCGGCAGGCTGTTGGTTGGAGTAAAAGACAACGGCAAAATAGCCGGTGTACGCTCAGAAGAAGAAATATACATGATAGAGGCTGCAGCCAAAATGTACTGCACCCCTGAAGTCAACATATCAAACAAAATATTCAGAGTCCAAGGTAAAGATGTTCTGGAAGTCTGCATAGAAGAAAGCAAAAACAAGCCTGTTTGTGCAATTGATGAGAACAATAAGCTATGGGCATACGTTAGAATAAATGACGAGAATATTCTTGCCGACACTGTTTTCCTAAACAGATGGAAACATAACAAACAGGAAGAAAAGGTAATTGTAACATACTCTGAAAGGGAAAAATATCTTCTTGATATCCTGTCAAAAAACAAGGAACTTACATTAAACCAATGCAGCAGACTCTCAAGAATTCCACGTATAACAACAAGCAGATTACTGGCCGATTTCATACGCTTTGATTTAGTGGAACAAATCTTCAGAGAGCACACATTCTATTTCAGACTTAAAGAAGAAAATACAAAATAATATGCATTTTTAAATTCAAGGAACAAACATGAATTTCATTACAGAATTAATAAACCAGGCTAATTATATACTTTGGACATACATACTTGTGGCTATGTTGCTAGGATGTGCCCTATGGTTCAGTTTCAAGACCAGGTTTGTACAGTTCAGAATGATATCTGAAATGGTAAGACTCCTAGGAGACTCAACAGCAAAAATTGACGGTCACGAGAAACATATATCTTCCTTTCAGGCATTTACAATATCTTTGGCAAGCCGAGTCGGAACCGGAAATCTGGCAGGAGTTGCAACTGCTATAACCGTAGGAGGCCCTGGAGCTATATTCTGGATGTGGGTAATAGCATTGCTTGGTGCAAGCAGCGCTTTCGTTGAATCTACTTTAGCACAACTTTTTAAGGTGAGAAGCAAACATTCATACATTGGCGGACCTGCCTATTATATGGAAAAAGGTCTTAAAAAAAGATGGATGGGAGTAATTTTCGCCATACTGATAACCATCACATTCGGTTTCGCATTCAACTCCGTACAGAGTAACACTATATGCGCCGCTTTCGACAGTGCATTCAACATACCTCCTATATATATGGGAATAGGAATTACGATACTTACTATCATTATTATATTCGGGGGCGTACATTGGATAGCCAATGTCAGCAGTATCCTTGTTCCTATAATGGCTCTTGGATATATAATTCTTGCATTATATATAGTGATAAGCAATATTACCCATCTTCCTGATATCTTCGGTATAATAATAAAGAACGCTTTTGGCTTTGAGCAAGCCTTAGGAGGAGGTATAGGCGCGGCATTAATGCAAGGCATTAAACGAGGATTGTTCAGCAACGAAGCCGGAATGGGTTCTGCGCCTAATGCAGCAGCTACAGCACACGTCACCCACCCTGCCAAACAAGGTTTCATTCAAGCTCTCGGGGTTTTCACAGACACACTGCTCATCTGCACATGCACTGCATTTATAATTCTTTTCAGTGGGAAACATTTCAACACTGACCTTGACGGAATACAGCTCACACAAGCTGCACTGAACAGCCAGATAGGTAACATTGGAAGCACATATATAGCAATAGCGATACTGTTCTTTGCATACAGCAGCATTCTAGGCAACTATTATTACGGTGAGGCCAACATACGTTTCATTACCAAAAGAAAAGAAGTTATACATATATATAGAATACTTGTAGGCGGAATGGTGTTTTTCGGTTCTATAGCAAGTCTAAAATTTGTATGGAGCCTTGCAGACGTCACAATGGCACTGATGGCTATATGTAATCTGATAGCAATCATTATGCTTGGCAAATATGCATTCAGACTACTTGATGACTATCTGACACAAAAGAAAAACGGAATAAAAAGCCCAGTCTTTTCTAAAGATAAGATGAAAGACATTGAGGAAGATATCACTTGTTGGTGATATTCTGTTGCAATTTCAACGAAACAATATAATTAGAATACACAGTTAACAGATACATTGGAAACAATAGTGTTCAAAATCAATTTATTTCCGTATATTTGCACCAGTAAAAAATAAATAACATTTAAATATATGAGCATATTTTCAAAACTATTCGGGAAAAAAAATGCCGAAAATGCAGAAGAACCTGTAAGAGTAGGTGGAATGGAAGATTTTATGACCCTTATACGTGTGTATTACCAAGCCGTAATGGCATCACAGATGGGCATAAGCAATATAAACTTTTTGCCTGACTTGGCAGTATTCAAACGTACACTTAAAGTACCTACTCAAAACAACAAGCTTGGTATTGCAGAAAAATCACGCTGCAAAAAAATGCTTATTGATATTTACGGGTTGAATGACGGTTTCTTTAAGGAAATAGATGCATCAGTAAAGAAAAACTGTAAAAACGTAAACGACATCAAATCATACCTGTTCATGTTCCAAGGTTTCAGCCAAGACCTGATGATGGTTATCGGCAATTTGATGCAATGGAAATTCCGTATGCCTAGCCTTCTGAAAAAGATGCTTCGCAACATGACAGAAAAAGCCATAAACGATATACTTACGAAAACAGACTGGAAAGACGATGGAGTACGTAAGACTTGTAATAATATCCGTCAATACAAACACGCATTAGGATATTCACAAGAATGGATGAATGATTATGTATATAACATTGTCCTTCTGGCTAAGAAAGAGCCAAAACCAAAAGCATAAGATTAAATATAGAACGAACTGTAGGCGGAGTTGGTAAATCACAAGCAATCAACCCCGCCTTAATATTATAGGTATGATGACAAACCCTAAAGACATTGAACAACACCCGTTGGAACCATTCCTTCCGGCCAATGCCTCAATACTTATGTTAGGAAGTTTTCCACCTCAACGTAAAAGATGGAGTATGGACTTCTTCTACCCTAACCTCCAGAACGATATGTGGAGAATATTCGGTTACATTTTCTTCAACGATAAAGAACATTTTCTTACTGAAGACAAAAAAGCATTCAACAAAGAGCAACTTGAATCATTCCTCACAGAAAAAGGTATTGCATTATATGATACAGCTACAGCAGTAATAAGACTTCAGGACAATGCTTCTGACAAATTTCTGGAAGTTGTAGAAGCAACAGATATCGAACTACTGTTAAGACAGCTGCCGAAATGCAAAGCCATAATCACAACAGGACAAAAGGCTACAGATATTATATGCGAATATTTTTCTGTCAAACAACCATCCATAGGCAATAAAACAGAAATATTATTCCACGACAGAAAGCTTCTGCTGTATAGAATGCCATCATCCAGTAGAGCATATCCATTAAAGCTGGAAAAAAAATCAGAACTATATCGTCAGGCTTTCAATGACTTAGATATTTAGAACAAAATATTTTCATTTTTTATTTCATTAAAGGCTTGCCAATATAAAAAAAAGTACTACCTTTGCACACGCAAACACGGGAATAGCTCAGTTGGTAGAGCATCGGTCTCCAAAACCGAGTGTCGGGAGTTCGAGCCTCTCTTCCCGTGCGAAAGTAAAAAGCTGTAACTCAATAAGTTGCAGCTTTTGCTGTTTTAGAGGTCGGACAAATGTCGGACACGAATTTTCGGGGATCAACGTAAAAACCTGAGGGATTCTGAAATTAAGCATAAACTTTCAATAGTCTAAGCAGAAAGGAAGCCTCATCTCTCCGGACATCAAACCATATCAAGATATCCAACACAGAAAAACTATCATAGTTTACTATAATTCTACTCTTATTTTCCACAAAAATCAGCAATTCATACGTTTTTAAAAAACGATCTGTCATTTTTTTAACAGATATTTACATTGCAGATAGGAAGAAAACTCAATAAAACATCAACCTAGAATCTATAAGTGTAAAAATAACACTTTAATGCTGTATAACATATATTTTTTTGAACAATGGAATAAAATAAGTGTTACTTTTACACCGTGAAAAAACATTTACCATTTAATATATTAATGAGAAACATGAAAAAGTCATTTTTAAGTATTGGAGCTGCAATCATACTATTGAGTGGATGCGCCTCACAAGAGAAAAAAACTGAGTTGACACTTTCAGGACTTGACCCAGCTAAATTTGAAACTATTATTGACGGAAACAAGAAAACGGGTCTATACAGACTTACCAACAATAACGGAATGGAGGTCTGCGTAACAAACTTCGGAGGTAGAATAGTTTCCATCATGGTGCCTAACAATAACGGAAAAATGACTGACGTGGTACTTGGATTCGATAATATAAATGACTATCAGAATATACCAAGTGACTTCGGAGCAAGCATAGGCAGATATGCAAACAGAATAAACAAGGGGAAAATAAATATTGACGGACAGGAAATACAACTTCCTACAAACAACTTCGGACATTGCCTGCATGGCGGACCTACCGGATGGCAATATCAGGTATATGAGGCAAATCAAACAAACGACAGCACTATCGTACTTACAATGAAATCGGCTGATGGAGACAACAATTTCCCTGGCAATGTTACAGCTAACGTGACATATACTCTGACATCAGACAATGCAATAGACATTAAATATGATGCTACAACAGATAAGACAACTGTCATAAACATGACTAATCACTCTTATTTCAACTTAAGCGGAGATATGTCGAAACCTGCAACCGATCATATACTATATGTAGCATCCGACAGTATAACTCCAGTTGACAGTACATACATGACCACAGGTGAAATGATGGCAGTAAAAGATACTCCTTTCGACTTCAATACACCAAAAACAATTGCTCCGGACGTAACTGCATTCGACAACGAACAGGTGAAATTCGGAAATGGCTTCGATCACAACTGGGTACTGAACACAAAAGGTGATGATACAAAAGTGGCAGCCAGACTTACAAGTCCTATAAGCGGCATAACACTGGAAGTTTATACTAACGAACCGGGGATACAGGTTTATACAGGAAATTTCCTTACAGGAGAAGTTAAAGGAAAACAAGGTATAGCATACCCACAGCGTGCTTCAGTATGTCTTGAAACACAACATTATCCTGACAGCCCAAACAAACCACAATGGCCTTCTGTAATACTGAAACCTGGTGAAACATATTACAGCCATTGCATTTTCAAATTCGGAACTGAGAAATAAATAAAAGTATAATATCATAAAAAACACATTTTCATTATGAATTGGAGTTCAAAAGAATTTATATGGTTAGACTGGGTTGTTCTGATCATAGGTATATTTGGAGTAGCATGGGCTGTATGGCGAGCAGTGCGTAAAGATAAACTTGCTATGCAAGGTGCCGACAGCCAGGACTATCTGTTTGGTAAAGGTGAACCATGGTATGTGATAGGTGCTGCAATATTTGCTGCAAATATCGGTTCTGAACATCTTGTAGGTCTTGCCGGAACAGGAGCAAAAGACGGTGTAGGCATGGCACACTGGGAAATGCAGGGTTGGATGATTCTTATCCTGGGATGGTTATTCGTTCCTTTCTATCAGTTACTTAACAATAAGATGGGTAAAATCATCACTATGCCTGACTTCCTGAAATACCGTTACACACAGAGAACAGGTTCATGGTTGAGTATAATTACACTTATCGCATATATCCTTACAAAGGTTAGTGTTACAGCTTTCACCGGCGGTATTTTCTTCGAATATCTTTTAGGACTTCCATTCTGGTGGGGAGCTTTGGGACTGATTGCAGTAACAGCCGTATTTACAGTATTGGGTGGTATGAAAGGGGTGATGACAATGTCAGCTATACAGACCCCTATTCTGATTATCGGTTCATTCCTTGTTCTCTTCCTCGGATTGTCTGCACTTGGACAAGGAAGCATAGCCGACGGATGGAGCAACATGATGGATTACGCACGTTCCGCTCACGACGGATATGGAATAAACCATATGTTCCATTGGGATGAAGGCGATCCTATGTATCCTAAATTCCCTGGATTTGCAGTATTTATCGGAGCATCTATCATCGGTTTCTGGTACTGGTGTACAGACCAGCACATAGTTCAGCGTGTACTCGGACAGCAGAAAGGCGAATCGGACGACGTAGTAATGAAACGTGCCCGCAGAGGTAGTATAGCTGCTGGTTATTTCAAACTTCTTCCTGTTTTCATGTTCCTTATCCCAGGTATGGTAGCTGTTGCTTTGGCACAAGATCCAAACAGCGGTATTGTAATGGATCTTACAAACCAGCACGACACTGACGGAGCATTTGCAATGATGGTGAAAAATATTCTTCCTGCAGGAGTGAAAGGATTGGTAACAATCGGTTTCATATGTGCCTTGGTTACATCTCTTGCAGCGTTCTTCAACAGTTGTGCAACTCTGTTTACAGAAGACTTCTACAAACCAATGCGTCAGGGCAAGAGCGAAGCACACTATGTATTCGTAGGACGTGTGGCTACAGTAGTGGTTGTTATCCTCGGATTGCTATGGTTACCTATAATGATGAACATGGATAATCTGTACAGCTACTTGCAAGACATCCAATCACTGTTGGCACCTGCAATGGTAGCAGTGTTCACACTTGGTATATTCTCTAAGAAAATCACTCCTAAAGCGGGTGAATGGGGACTTATCGGTGGTTTCATCATAGGTATGATAAGACTCATTACAAACGTAATAACAAAGAGTGGTACAGCAGCCATGGAAGGCTCTTTCTGGGATGCTACAGCTTGGTTCTGGCAGACCAACTGGTTGATTTTCGAAATATGGTTACTGGTATTCCTGATTGTATTTATGATTGTTGTGTCTTGCTTCACTCCTAAACCATCAGCACAACAGATAGAAGCAATAACATTTACAGACAGCTATAAAGAACTTATCAGAAAGAGCTGGAACAAATGGGACGTAATAGCAACACTTGGAGTTATAGTCCTTTGCGGATTATTCTATGCATATTTCTGGTAATAAAAATAAATATTGTTCTACATTTGCATATTCAATGTAGAACAATATAAAATCTGTATTTACATGACAGCTTATTACAAACAAAATCCAAAATTCTACGTCGGCATTGACTGTATAATATTCGGTTTCGACAAAGGCGAACTGAACCTCCTACTGTTAAAGAGAAATTTTGAGCCGGCTAAAGGGAAATGGTCTCTTATGGGAGGGTTTATACAGGAAAATGAAAACGCAGATGATGCCGCAAAACGTGTGTTGAGCGAACTTACAGGACTGGAAAATGTCTATATGGAACAAATCGGTGCTTTTGGAGATGTTGACAGAGATCCGGGAGAAAGAGTTATATCGCTGGCCTATTACGCACTTATAAACATAAACGAATACGACCGTGAACTGGTTCAGCAACACAATGCACATTGGGTAAACATTAACGAAGTTCCCGAATTGATTTTCGACCACTCGGAAATGGTAAGGAAAGCCAGAAAGATAATGAAGGAAAAGGCATCGCACAAACCTATAGGTTTCAACCTGCTTCCGGAACTTTTCACCCTGACCCAACTGCAAAATCTTTATGAAGCCATTTACGGTGAGACCATGGACAAGAGAAACTTCCGCAAGCGCATAGCAGAAATGGATTTTATAGAACAGACTGACAAAATAGACAAGACAGGATCAAAAAGAGGTGCACGCCTGTTCAAGTTTAATGACAAGGCATACGAAAAGGATCCGAAATTCAAAATTTGACTTTAAAAAAAACAACTCAAATATGTTAGAAGCATTAAAAGAAAAAGTATTCCATGCCAATCTTGATTTGGTGAAACATGGACTTGTTATTTTTACATGGGGAAACGTTTCTGCCATTGACCGCGAGTCAGGACTGGTAGTTATAAAACCAAGTGGAGTGTCTTACGACGAAATGAAGGCTGAAGATATGGTAGTGGTTGACCTCGACGGCAACGTAGTAGAAGGCAACCTTCGTCCTTCAAGCGACACCCCTACTCATCTTGTCCTTTATAAAGCATTCCCGGAAATTGGTGGTGTAGTACACACTCACTCTACATACGCTACAGCTTGGGCTCAGGCAGGTCTTGATATTCCTAACATTGGAACAACTCATGCCGATTATTTCCACGAGGCTATCCCATGCACTGCTGATATGACAGAAGAAGAAGTTAAGGGTGAATATGAAAAAGAAACAGGTAACGTAATAGTAAAACGTTTCGAAGGCATGAACCCTGTCCATACTCCTGGAGTTCTGGTAAAAAATCATGGTCCTTTCTCATGGGGTAAAGACGCACACGACGCTGTCCACAATGCCGTAGTGATGGAACAGGTAGCTAAAATGGCAAGCATAGCGTTTGCTGCAAATCCAAATCTTACAATGAATCCGCTTTTGGTTGAAAAACACTTCAACCGCAAACACGGTCCTAACGCATATTACGGACAGAAAAAATAATATTTACAAAACAAATTCCAAAACAATAATAAACTAACCTTTTAATAAAATAAAAATTATGAACGCATTCAGCCAGTATGAAGTATGGTTCGTAACAGGAGCACAGCTCCTTTACGGAGGTGACGCTGTAATAGCAGTAGATGCACACAGCAACGAAATGGTAGCAGGTCTTAACGAAAGTGGCAAACTCCCTGTCAAGGTTGTTTACAAAGGCACCGCAAACTCTTCAAAAGAAGTTGAAGCAGTATTCAAAGCAGCAAACAATGATGAGAAATGTGTCGGTGTAATCACATGGATGCACACATTCTCTCCTGCCAAGATGTGGATACACGGACTTCAGCAGTTGAAGAAACCGTTGTTGCACCTTCACACTCAGTTCAACAAGGAAATTCCTTGGGATACAATGGACATGGACTTCATGAACTTGAACCAGAGCGCTCACGGCGACCGCGAATTCGGACATATCTGCTCTCGTATGCGTGTGCGTCGTAAAGTAGTTGTAGGCTACTGGAAAGAAGAAGAAACTCTCAAGAAAATCGCAGTTTGGATGAGAGTTTGTGCTGCGTGGGCAGATTCTCAGGATATGCTTATCTTGCGTTTCGGCGACCAGATGAACAATGTAGCCGTTACAGATGGTGACAAGGTTGAAGCTGAACAGCGCATGGGATACCATGTTGACTACTGTCCTGTAAGCGAACTGATGGAATATCACAAGAATGTAAAAGACGAAGAAGTTGAAGCATTGGTTAAGACATACTTCAATGAATATGATCATGATGCAGAAATTGAAGACAAATCAACTGAAGCATACCAGAAAGTATGGAATGCGGCTAAAGCTGAACTTGCTCTTCGTGCTATCCTGAAAGATAAAGGCGCTAAAGGTTTCACTACAAACTTCGACGACCTCGGACAGACTGACGGTAGCTACTTCGACCAGATTCCGGGTCTTGCTTCACAGCGTCTGATGGCCGAAGGTTATGGCTTCGGAGCTGAAGGTGACTGGAAATCTGCAGCACTTTACCGTACAGTATGGGTTATGAACCAGGGACTTGCAAACGGTTGCTCTTTCCTTGAAGACTATACTTTGAACTTCGACGGAGAAAACAGCTCTATCCTTCAGGCTCACATGTTGGAAGTTTGTCCACTTATCGCTGCCAAGAAACCTCGTCTTGAAGTTCACTTCCTCGGCATCGGTGTACGCAAGAGCCAGACTGCACGCCTTGTATTCACTTCAAAGGTTGGTACAGGATGTACAGCTACAGTCGTTGACCTCGGAAACCGTTTCCGTCTGATTGTAAACGACGTAGAATGCATCGAGCCAAAACCACTTCCAAAACTTCCTGTAGCTTCTGCTTTGTGGAAACCTATGCCTAACTTCGAAGTAGGTGCAGGCGCATGGATTCTTGCAGGTGGTACTCACCACTCTTGCTTCTCATACGATCTGACAGCTGAATACTGGGAAGACTATGCAGAAATCGCTGGCATAGAAATGGTTCATATCAACAAAGACACTACAATCAGCGAATTCAAGAAAGAACTCCGTATGAACGAAGTTTACTACATGCTGAACAAAGCTCTTTGCTAATTCATAAGTTATATATAACCCTAATTAAAAGTGCTCGGCGAGCAATCGTTTGAAGCACTTTTAATTTTTTAAAACTTAAGAGTTCAAAAACTTAGAAACTCGTAAACTTAAAAACTTAAAATCTATGAGTCTTAATACTAAATCTACAATAGAAAACGGTAAAGCCATATTGGGTATCGAATTTGGTTCAACAAGAATCAAGGCCGTTCTGATTGACGAAGAAAACAAACCTATTGCACAAGGTAGCCACACATGGGAAAACCAGCTGGAAAACGGCTTGTGGACATATAGTATCGATGCTATCTGGAACGGAGTACAGGATTGCTACTCTGACCTTAGAGCCAATGTAAAAAAAGAATACGGAATTGAAATCGAAAACCTGGCTGCAATTGGTGTCAGCGCCATGATGCACGGATATATGGCTTTCAACGACAAAGAAGAAATCCTCGTTCCGTTCCGTACCTGGAGAAATACAAATACTGGCAAAGCTGCCGCTGAATTGTCCGAACTTTTTGTATATAACATCCCTCTGAGATGGAGTATCTCACATCTGTACCAGGCTATCCTGAACAAGGAAGAACACGTAAAAGACATCACATTCCTTACAACACTGGCAGGATACGTTCACTGGCAAATCACTGGAGAAAAGGTTTTGGGTATAGGTGATGCTTCAGGTATGCTGCCTATCGACCCTGAGACTAAGAACTATTCAGCCGAAATGGTTAATAAATTCAATAACCTTATCAAGCCATACGGATTTAGCTGGACACTCGAGGATATCCTTCCAAAAGTTCTGCTTGCTGGCGAAAACGCAGGTTGCCTGACAGAAAAGGGAGCCAAGAAACTTGACGTTTCCGGACATCTGAAAGCAGGGGTTCCTGTATGTCCTCCTGAAGGAGACGCAGGTACAGGTATGGTAGCTACAAATGCAGTAAAACAACGTACCGGTAACGTTTCTGCAGGTACTTCATCATTCTCTATGATTGTTTTGGAAAAAGATTTGTCCAAACCTTACGAAATGATTGATATGGTGACAACACCTGACGGAAGCCTTGTTGCCATGGTACACTGCAACAACTGTACTTCAGATCTTAACGCTTGGGTAAACCTGTTCAAGGAATATCAGGAGCTGATGGGTATGCCTGTTGATATGGACGAAATCTTCGGAAAACTTTACAACAATGCACTAACCGGTGATGCCGACTGCGGTGGTCTGATTTCGTACAACTACTTCTCTGGCGAACCTGTAACAGGACTTGCAGAAGGTCGTCCTTTGTTCATCCGTACTGCCGGCGACAAATTCAATCTTGCAAACTTCATGCGTGCCCACCTGTATGCTTCCGTAGGTGTACTTAAAATAGGTAACGACATCCTGTTCAACGAAGAAAAGATTAAGGTTGACAGAATCACTGGTCACGGAGGTTTGTTCAGAACCAAAGGTGTAGGACAAAGAGTCCTTGCTGCCGCAATCAACTCTCCTATCTCTGTAATGGAAACTGCAGGCGAAGGTGGAGCATGGGGTATCGCGCTTTTGGGTTCATATCTTGTAAACAATGACAAGAAACAGTCTCTGTCCGACTTCCTGGATGAAAAGGTATTCGCTGGAAATACAGGTACAGAGGTAGCTCCTACAGCAGAAGATGTAGCCGGATTCAATAAATACATAGAAGAATACAAGGCTTGCATTCCAGTGGAAGAGGCAGCTGTAAAATACAAAAAGTAACATGTATAAAATACAATAAGTAGCCACTAAACAGCCTGAATGACTGACTTTTCTATAAAAAAGATTAATAAAAAAAGCTGGTATTCAGGTTGTGGTTTACAATAAAAGTTATATTTTTGCTTTCGAAATAAGGAAACAAACCAACAACAATAAAAACATTCAATAAAATATCAATTAACTATGAACAGCAAACAAGTTATGAACCATGCTGCCGACAACATCCGTATCTTGGCAGCTTCAATGGTAGAAAAAGCTAAGTCAGGACACCCAGGTGGTGCTATGGGTGGTGCAGATTTTATCAACGTTCTGTATTCAGAATATTTGCAGTACGACCCTAAAAATCCTAAATGGGAAGGTCGTGACCGTTTCTTCCTCGATCCTGGTCACATGTCTCCTATGCTTTATTCACAGTTGGCTTTGGCAGGTAAATTCACTCTTGACGAACTGAAACAACTTCGCCAGTGGGGTTCACCTACTCCTGGACATCCTGAAGTAGATGTAATGCGCGGTATCGAAAACACTTCAGGTCCACTTGGTCAAGGACATACTTTTGCTGTAGGTGCTGCCATTGCAGCCAAATTCCTTGCTGCACGTACTGGCAACCCAACTTTTGCTAAAGAAACTATCTACGCTTACATTTCTGACGGTGGTGTTCAGGAAGAAATCTCTCAGGGTAGCGGACGTATAGCAGGTCACCTCGGACTTGATAACCTTATCATGTTCTACGACTCAAACGACATCCAGCTTTCTACTGAAACAAAGGATGTAATGACTGAAGATACTGCAATGAAATACCGTGCATGGGGATGGAACGTAATCGAAATCAACGGTAACGACTGCGATGAAATCCGCAAGGCTCTTGATGCTGCAAAAGCTGAATCAAAACGTCCTACACTTATCATCGGTAAATGTATCATGGGTAAAGGCGCACGTAAAGACGACAATTCATCATACGAACACAACTGCAAGACTCACGGCGCTCCTCTTGGCGGTGATGCTTACAAAAATACAATGATTAACTTGGGCGCTGACCCTGAAAATCCATTCGTAATCTTCGACGATGTGAAAGAACTTTACGCAAAACGCGCACAGGAACTTGAAACTATCGTTGCTGCAAGATACGAAGAAGAAAAAGCATGGGCTGCTGCAAATCCTGAAAAAGCCGCTCAGTTGAAAGACTGGTTCAGCGGTGTTGCTCCTAAAGTTGATTGGGCAGGAATCCAGCAGAAAGCTAACGATGCTACTCGTAACGCATCTGCAACTGTTCTTGGTGCTCTTGCTGAACAGGTTCCTAATATGATCTGTTCTTCTGCCGACCTTTCTAACTCAGACAAGACTGACGGTTTCTTGAAGAAAACTCACTCGTTCCAGCCAGGCGACTTCACTGGAGCATTCTTCCAGGCAGGTGTTGCCGAGCTTACTATGGCTTGCTGCTGTATTGGTATGGCTCTTCACGGTGGTGTAATCGCTGCTTGCGGTACATTCTTCGTATTCTCAGACTATATGAAACCAGCTGTACGTATGGCCGCTTTGATGCAGTTGCCTGTTAAGTTCATCTGGACTCACGACGCATTCCGCGTAGGTGAAGACGGTCCTACTCACGAACCGGTAGAACAGGAAGCACAGATCCGCTTGATGGAAAAACTGAAAAATCACCACGGAAAGAACTCTATGCTTGTTCTTCGTCCTGCTGACGCTAAGGAAACTACTGAGGCTTGGAAACTTGCAATGGAAAACACAGATACTCCATCTGCATTGATTCTTTCTCGCCAGAACATCACAGACCTGCCAGAAGGTACAAAATATGCTGAAGCTGCCAAAGGTGGTTACATCGTGACTGACTCTGAAGGTACTCCGGACATTATCATGGTTGCTTCAGGTTCTGAAGTTTCTACATTGGTTGCCGGTGCTGAACTGTTGCACAAAGACGGTATCAAGACTCGTATCGTTTCTGTTCCTTCAGAAGGTTTGTTCCGCAGCCAGAGCAAGGAATATCAGGAAAGCGTAATCCCAACTGGAGCCAAAGTATTCGGACTTACCGCTGGTCTTCCTGTAAACCTTGAAGGTCTTGTAGGTTCTAACGGAAAGGTTTGGGGTCTTGAATCATTCGGTTTCTCTGCTCCTTACAAGGTATTGGACGAAAAATTGGGATTCACTGCAGAAAATGTATATAACCAAGTAAAAGCAATGTTATAATGAAAGTAGTGGGACTGGCATCCGACCATGCAGGTTTCGAACTGAAACAATATGTTAAGCAGTGGCTGGAAGCAAAAGGATTAGAATACAAAGATTTTGGAACTTACACTACAGACAGTTGCGATTATCCTGACTTCGCGCATCCTTTGGCTGAAGCTGTAGAAGCTGGCGAATGTTATCCGGGTATTGCAGTTTGTGGTAGCGGCCAAGGTATTGGTATCACTCTAAACAAGCATCAGGGAATACGTGCCGCTCTTTGCTGGATTCCTGAAATTGCCAAGTTATCACGCCAGCATAATAACGCCAACGTACTTGTTATGCCGGGCAGATTTATCGATACTGACATGGCAGACAAGATAATGACAGAATTCTTTAATACTGAATTTGAAGGCGGACGTCATCAAAAAAGAGTAGATAAGATTCCTGTAAAATAATCCTTGTCTTATAGAATAATAGAATATTAAAAGCAGGAAGGAAGCCGTATGGTTTTCTTCCTGCTCTTTTTTTGCGCATTTCGTTTTGAAAAATCACATTTCGTTTTGGAGTAATCGGACATATAATATGCCGGCGTTTTCTGGTGCTGACTATAGTGGGCAGCATTGCCGACGATGGTCGGCAGCATTGCTGACAATGGTCGGCAGCTCTGCAGACAATGGTCGGCACCAAAACATGAAACCGTATTTCATTTTTTGCGGTTAGTTATTATAGTTTATCCTACATTATAAATAGGAAAATCTTATCTTTGCAAAAAATTATACCATAAGATAAATGGCTACTACACAAAAAAGACCAGCACGAACAACAAAGGTAAGCAAAGAAAAGCTTACGGATGAATATGGACACCTTCAGCCTCAGGCTCCGGAACTGGAGAAGGCTGTGCTTGGTGCGTTGATGATTGAAAAGGATGCATACTCGCTTGTGAGTGAGATTCTTAAACCGGAATCTTTCTACGAGCACAGACATCAGCTGATATATGCCGCCATAACAGACCTGGCTATACAGCAGAAACCTATCGACCTGCTTACAGTGACAGAACACCTGCGATTCATGGGACACCTTGATGAAGTGGGCGGTCCGTTCTATATCACTCAGTTGAGCGGTATGATGGCATCATCCGCACATATAGAATACCACGCACGTATCATCGCACAGAAGTTCCTTGCCAGAGAGCTTATCACATTCACAAGCAATATTCAGAAAAAGGCGTTCGACGAGACTGAAGACGTGGACGACATTATGCAGGAAGCAGAAGGACGTCTGTTTGAAATCTCGCAACAGAACATGAAGAAGGACTATACACAGATTAACCCTGTGATACAGGAGGCGTATGAGATGCTTCGTACCGCCGCGGCACGTACCGACGGTTTGAGTGGTCTGGCAAGCGGTTTCCACAAGCTCGACAAGATGACTTCCGGTTGGCAGAACTCAGACCTTATCATCATTGCCGCACGTCCTGCGATGGGTAAGACTGCGTTCGTTCTTTCTATGGCCAAGAACATAGCCGTAAACAACAAGGTGCCGGTAGCATTATTCTCGCTTGAAATGAGTAACGTCCAGTTAGTCAACCGTTTGATAGTAAACGTGTGTGAGATACCGGGCGAGAAAATCAAGAGCGGACAGCTTGCTCCTTACGAATGGGGACAGCTGGACTATAAGATTAAAGAACTGTACGATGCTCCTCTATATGTGGATGATACTCCTTCACTGTCAGTATTCGAGCTCAGAACAAAGGCACGCCGTCTGGTGAGGGAACATGATGTGAAAATCATCATCATCGACTATTTGCAGCTGATGAATGCCAGCGGTATGTCGTTCGGCAGCCGTCAGGAAGAAGTCAGCACCATATCACGTTCGCTCAAAGGTCTTGCCAAGGAATTGAACATACCTATCATAGCCTTGAGTCAGTTGAACCGTGGTGTGGAAAACCGTGAAGGTGTTGACGGTAAACGTCCGCAGTTGAGCGACCTCCGTGAATCGGGAGCCATAGAGCAGGATGCCGATATGGTTTGCTTCATCCACCGTCCTGAATACTACAAAATATATACCGACGAAAAGGGTAATGACCTACACGGTATGGCCGAAATCATTATTGCAAAGCATCGTAATGGTGCCGTGGGCGACGTGCTTCTGCGATTCCGCGGCGAATTTGCACGATTCCAAAATCCGGAAGACGAAATGATTGTACCATTGCCTACCGAAGAGAATGCGACACCGGTCATACGTTCGAAGATGAACAAGGGAAATGGCTCCATACCTCCCCCACCGGCAGATATGGCTCCTGTGCAGGATGGAAATCCGTTTGGCGGACCATTGCCTGACGTACCGTTCTGATTTCGCAAAAAAACTTTTACGCAGTCTTGTAAACCAAATATTTATATTAACTTTGCGCATCATTCATAAAAATACATAAAACTATCTATATATGAATATTTCTTATAACTGGCTGAAAGAATATGTCAATTTCGATTTGACTCCAGATGAAGTAGCAGCCGCACTTACCTCAATCGGTCTCGAAACCGGAGGCGTAGAGGAAGTTCAGACTATAAAAGGAGGTCTCGAAGGACTTGTAGTAGGTGAAGTCCTGACTTGTGAGCCTCATCCAAACTCAGACCACATGCACGTCACTACTGTAAACTTGGGACAGGGAGAGCCTGTACAGATAGTTTGTGGTGCAGCTAACGTAGCAGCAGGTCAGAAAGTAATCGTAGCAACTCTTGGAACAAAGCTTTACGATGGCGACGAATGTTTCACCATCAAGAAATCAAAACTCCGTGGTGTAGAATCAAACGGTATGATTTGTGCGGAAGATGAAATCGGTGTGGGAACAAGCCACGACGGTATCATCGTTCTTCCTGCAGACACTGTTCCGGGAACTCCTGCAAAAGAATACTACAATATAAAGAGCGAATACGTACTTGAAGTCGATATCACTCCAAACCGTTCGGATGCATGCTCACACTATGGTGTGGCTCGCGACCTTTATGCGTGGTTAATCCAGAATGGCTACAAAGCTGAGTTGAAACGTCCTTCAGTAGATGCTTTCAAAGTAGATAGCAACAATCTGAATATCGACATCGAAGTGGAAAACACTGAAGCATGTCCAAGATACGCTGGTATCGCCATCAAGAACGTAACCGTAAAGGAAAGTCCTGAATGGCTTCAGAACAAACTTCGCCTTATCGGTGTTCGACCTATCAACAATATCGTCGATATTACAAACTATATACTTCATGCTTACGGACAGCCAATGCACTGTTTCGATGCAAACAAGATTAAAGGTGGCAAAATAGTAGTAAGAACATGTGCTGAAGGTACTAAGTTCGTTACACTTGATGAAGTGGAACGTACACTTTCTGAACGCGACCTTATGATTTGCAACGAAGAAGAACCAATGTGTATTGCCGGAGTATTCGGTGGTCTTGATTCAGGTACTACTGAATCTACAACAGACGTATTCCTTGAAAGTGCATACTTTAACCCTACTTGGGTTCGTAAAACTGCACGCCGTCACGGACTGAGCACAGACTCTTCATTCCGTTTCGAACGCGGTATCGACCCTAACATCACTATCTATGCACTGAAAGAAGCTGCTATGCTGGTGAAAGAACTTGCCGGCGGTGAAATAGCTTCTGAAATCAAGGACAACTACCCTGCTCCTATCGCTGATTTCGCTATCGAACTTTCATACGATTATGTAAATACACTTATCGGAAAGGTTATCCCTGCCGAAACAATCAAGAGCATAGTAAGCAGTCTTGAAATGAAGATTGTAAACGAAACAGCTGAAGGTCTTTCTCTTCTTGTTCCTCCTTACCGTGTTGACGTACAACGCCCATGCGACGTAGTGGAAGATATCCTCCGTATCTATGGATACAACAATGTAGAGATCCCTACCAGCCTGAAATCAAGCATCAATGTTAAAGGTGCTGAAGACAAGTCTGTAAAACTTCAGAACATCGTTTCAGAACAGCTTGTAGGATGCGGATTCAATGAAATAATGAACAACTCGCTTACTGCTGCTGCCTATTACGAAGGACTTGAAACTTACAAGCCTGAAAACCTGGTTCGCCTGATGAACCCGTTAAGCAACGACTTGAACGTAATGCGTGCAACTCTGCTGTTCGGTGGCCTTGAAAGCATCCAGCACAATGCAAACCGTAAGAATGCTGATTTGAAATTCTTCGAATTCGGTAAGTGCTACCACTTCAACGAAGAAAAGAAGAACCCAGAAAAGATTCTTGCCGCATATTCTGAAGAACTTCACCTAGGTATGTGGGTTACAGGTAAGCGCGTAAGCAACTCATGGGCACATGCTGACGAAAATTCTTCTGTTTATGAGCTTAAAGCATACGTTCTCAATATCTTCCGTCGTCTTGGTGTAAACTTCGGTGGCCTTGTATTCGGAAATCTTACAGACGATATCTACTCTGTAGCGATATCAGTACATACTCGTGGAGGAAAACTGTTGGCTACATTCGGAGTAGTAAGCAAGAAGATTCAGAAGGCATTCGATATAGACAATGAAGTTTATTTTGCCGACATCTGCTGGAACGAACTTATGAAATCAATTAAGGGCAACAGAGTAACTTACAAGGAAATATCTAAATTCCCTGCTGTTAAACGTGACCTTGCATTGCTTATCGACAAGAAAGTACAGTTCGCTGAAATCGAAAAGATAGCTTACGAAACAGACAAGAAACTCCTGAAATCTGTTGAACTGTTCGACGTTTACGAAGGCAAGAACCTCGAAGCAGGCAAGAAGAGCTACGCAGTAAGCTTCATGCTTCAGGATGAGAATGCAACATTGAACGACAAGCAGATTGACAAGTTCATGCAGAAACTTATCACTAACCTGCAGAACAAGCTTGATGCTAAATTGAGATAATAATACAACAATAAAAACAACAATATAAAATTATAAACCAATGGGAAGAGCGTTTGAATATAGAAAAGCTGCCAAATTGAAAAGATGGGGTCACATGGCTAAGACCTTTACACGTCTGGGTAAACAAATCGCAATTGCTGTAAAAGCAGGTGGTCCTGAACCTGAAAACAACCCTACACTACGTTCTATCATCGCTGTCTGCAAGCGTGAAAACATGCCGAAGGACAACATCGAACGTGCTATCAAAAACGCACAGGGTAAAGACCAGAGCGACTACAAGAGCATGACTTACGAAGGATATGGTCCTCACGGAGTTGCTGTATTTGTTGATACTCTTACTGACAACACTACTCGTACAGTAGCAGACGTTCGTTCAGTATTCAACAAATTTGCCGGTAACCTTGGAACTACAGGTTCACTTGCTTTCTTGTTCGATCACAAGTGTGTATTCACTTTCAAGAAGAAAGATGGTCTTGACATGGAAGAACTTATCCTCGATCTTATCGACTACAACGTAGAAGATGAATACGACGAAGATCCGGAAGAAGGAACAATCACTATCTACGGTGATCCTAAGAGCTACTCTCTTATCCAGAAACACCTTGAAGAATGTGGTTTCGAGGATGTCGGTGGTGAGTTCACATACGTACCAAACGATTTGAAAGAAGTTACTCCTGAACAGCGCGAAACTATCGACAAGATGGTAGAACGTCTTGAAGAATTCGACGATGTGCAGAATGTTTACACTAACATGAAGCCGGAAGAAGAGTAATCATTCTTAATGATACTTACAAAACAGATTTCGCATAAAGTTTTCTTCGTGTGAAATCTGTTTTTTTATAATAAGATAAAAAGTAAAAACGATGAAAATAAACTACAGAACACAAGGAACATGCAGTTCATTTATCGAAGTTGAAGTAGAAAACAACAAGATTAAGGAAGTAAGCTTCACTGGCGGATGTAACGGAAATCTTAAAGGCATCTGCTCGCTCGTAAAAGGAATGGAAGTAAATGAAGTTATCTCTCGCCTTGAAGGTATCCGTTGCGGAAACAAGAACACTTCATGTCCAGACCAGCTTTGCAAGGCTTTGAAAAGCATTTAATACAACTCAAACTATATAAAAAATAAAGCAATGACTCTTATACACAACAATAGGTGTCATTGCTTTTCGTTTTATATATCCATTCTCATTATCTGTTTTCAGCAGTATCACTATTACCTTTTTGTAACAAATACAATTTTTATATAATAATATATTGAAAATAGATTGTTTTTACTATTTTTGCACTCAAATACACAGAAACAACTTTCTTAAGACTTATAACGACACAAAAATGGCGAAAAATATCTACCTGATATTATTATATCCTATAATGGCAGCAGTCATTATACAATATTTTGCAGGAAATTTCCCGTTCCACTTCTTTGAATTCCCACTGAATATTATTCTTGGGGCAATATGGATTTATTCCGTTTATATGCTCTTACGCAAAAATAACTGTACCAATAATATAACAAGAGTTCTTGTATCTCCCGAAACTACAGCATTCAGCCTGTTCTTGTTCGTTTGCGGAACACTCGTCATTGGACTGTTTCCACAACTGTCAGCTATAGAAGCAGAGCAAAAAGAAGGAATTCTGGGACAACTTGGATTCTACAATTTCATGTACTCATGGATTTTTGTATCGATACTGTTTATTTTGCTCTCACATCTTGCAGCCATAACCATAAGAGGATTTAAATCAAGGAAAAAGAAAAGATGGAGATTTCTGCTCAACCATGCCGGAGTATGGCTTGCACTCTTTGGCGGTTTCATGGGTAGCAGCGACATTATCACAGCAAGAATTCCCGTATTTTTCGATAAAGAGAACAATGAAGCTCTTACAATGGAAGGCAAGCATTTTTATCTTGACTACGACCTGCAGCTGACAGGTTTCGATGCAGATTACTATCAGAACAGAATGCCCAAAAGCTATGTAGCGGAGGTAAAAGTTTCTGACAGACATTCCGGGAATTCATCACAGATAAGTCTTGAAGTAAACCACCCTTACGAATATAAATTTGGTGAAGACATATATCTGGTTAGCTACGATACACGCAGCAACAAACCGCAATACTGTGTTCTTCAGATAGTGCGTCAGCCATGGAAGTATATCCAGCTCATAGGTATAATAATGACAATAGCCGGAGCTGTAGGAATGTTTATCGGAGGACCACAAAAACAGACTTCAAAGCAGTAACAATAACCCTTATAACTATAAAAAAATGACAATCAACTGGGATGTTTTCTATATATTCACCATCGTTTCTGTAATCCTATGGATTATAAGTGCGGTTACCTCTGCAGCTAAAGACGGAATCTCAAAAACAGCCGTTGCAGCAAGTCTTTCAGGCAGCATCGTTTTTCTAGCATTTATCATAGGACTGTGGATTTATTTGCAAAGGCCTCCGCTCAGAACAATGGGAGAAACACGATTATGGTATTCACTATTCATGGGAATATCAGGACTTATCACCTACTGGAGATGGAAATACAGATGGATACTATCCTTCTCTACTCTGGTATCTGCAGTGTTCTGCATCATCAACATACTCAAGCCGGAGATACACGACCAATCTTTGATGCCTGCCCTGCAAAGCGCATGGTTCATCCCTCATGTGACTGTATATATGTTTTCATACTCAGTACTTGGATGCGCATTCATCATAGGATGTATAGGAATGAAAAAGCATAAAGAGATATACACAACTACTGTAGACGAACTGGTATATACCGGAACAGCCTTCCTCACCATAGGTATGCTGACCGGAGCAATATGGGCCAAGGATGCATGGGGCAACTACTGGAGCTGGGACCCGAAGGAAACATGGGCAGCCATAACATGGACTATTTACCTGCTATACATACATATACGACTGCAAAGAACATACAAGAGTAAAAGACTACTGTACGGACTTCTCATAGCAGGATTCGTATCACTGCAGATGTGCTGGTATGGAGTAAACTATCTTCCGGCGGCACAGAAGAGTGTACATTTATATAATAGACAATAATTCCAAAAGAAAACTACTAATACTAACATTTTAAAAAAGTGAGATTATGAAGAAAAAGATTATCTTGGCAGCATTACTGATTGCAGCGGGAGCTGTGGCAGTTTACCGCCTTGTGAATCAGGCTCCATCAGAATCGCTTGCGGCAAACGAAAGGATGCTTGCAATACTTACTGACGGAGGATGTATGGAATGCCACTCGGCAAATCCTAAACTTCCTTTCTATGCCAACTTCCCTATTGCTGGTAAAGTGGTGAAAGAGGACATCGAGAAAGGATACAGAGAGTTTGACGTAGAGCCTATGATGACAGCTCTCAAGAATGGTGAGAAAGTGGGCGAAGTCGATTTGGCTAAAGTAGAAAAGGTAATAAAGGACGGTACAATGCCATTGGCTAAATATTACCTTGTACACTGGGGTTCGTCTATGACTGGCAAGAAAACAGAGATTGCTCTTGACTGGGTAAAGAATTACAGAGCTCAGGCATATCCAAATACTCTGGCTGCTGCTGAGTTTGCAAACGAGCCAATACGTCCTATACACGATTCTATTCCTGTAGATATCCGAAAGGTTATCCTTGGAGATATGCTTTTCCACGACACACGTCTTTCTATAGACAATACCGTATCATGTGCAACTTGTCATGCTCTGAACACTGCAGGTGTGGACAACAAGCGTTTCTCAGAAGGTGTTGACGGACAGGTTGGAGGTGTAAACGCACCTACGGTGTTCAATGCTCACTACAATTTCGTTCAGTTCTGGGACGGACGTGCCGCAACACTGGCAGCACAGGCAGGTGGTCCTCCACTCAACCCTATAGAAATGGGACACAAATCATTCGATGATATCTGTAAGGTGCTTTCTGAAGACAAAGCTTTCGAAAAAGCATTTATGGAAGTATATCCTGAAGGATTTACTCAGGAAACAATCACTGATGCTATTCAGGAATTCGAACGAACATTGATTACTCCAAACTCTAAATTCGACAAATATCTGAAAGGCGACAAGAATATCCTTACAGCAGAAGAGATAAACGGCTACGAACTGTTCAAGGAGTACAACTGTGCTACTTGTCACGTGGGTGAAAACCTGGGAGGACAGTCATACGAGCTTATGGGAGTCAGAGCTGACTACTTCGGCGACAGAGGTACTGAAATCACATTCGAAGACCATGGCCGCAACAAGGAAACCAAGACAGAACGCGACATGCACAGATTCAAGGTTCCTGGTCTGAGAAACATCGAGCTGACAGGTCCTTACTACCACGACGGTACAAAGAAGACACTTGAAGAAGCTGTAAACGATATGGCTAAATACGAAGTAGGTATCACACTTACAGAAACTGAAACTGCCAACATCGTGAAGTTCCTGAAAACTCTTACAGGTGAATACAAGGGTAAGACTCTTACTAATGACAATATGTAATTGACTACATTACCATAATTATAACAAAAGAATATCCCGATTCGGAAAGTTAAAAAACAATTCCGAACCGGGATTTTTCATATATCAACTGACATTACTAAATTAAAGTCCTATCATTTTTCAGTAAATTCGATAGATTCACTTCCTGCCAAAGTAAGTGTCATATTCTTGCCTTTTCCACGAATATCGGCAAAAGCATTCTTATATCCGTAACCGGAAGCAGTACGATACTGATAAAGCAAATAATCGCCACCGTTATAATTCATCTGAGCCACTCCTGCATTATTGAAAAATGTAACGAACAGATTCTCGCCACCTTTTCCTGTAAATTCTGCATTAATAGTATTCTCTGTTCCTGACGTTACATAAAGCAACTTGCCTCTTCTGGTAACCAGCCATTCATCGTTACACTTCTCTACCATATAAGTATCATCATCCTCTACATTCCATACTGCAGTACCATCAGGTCTGACACGCTTGTCCAATACAACAGCCCCTCCAGGCAAAAACAGCTCTACCTTTGATGAATCGGCAGAAAACACTGAATATGCAGCCATAGTGACATTCGGATCTGTAGCCGACAGCAAACGGCAACCTTCCTCAAAAATCCTGATTTTCTTGTCAAGAACTTTTGAATAAGTATATCCCATAGCGGCATCACTGCCTCCTATAAGCTGCCCTTCAGAATTTTCAAATTTAACATACTGAATACGATACATATCTCCTTTTCCCAAGGTCAAAGTATCATTATTCAGTGATATGACATTAAGTGTATCTGAGAACTGTATAGTCTGGCCGTTACCAATACTTTCGCCTGACAACACGATATTGCACTCCTTTCCTTTCTTCAACAACTCCCAACCGTTATATTTCAGAGTAGCCATACCCACAGACGAAGCCTTTCCGTCCTTTTCAAACACAACACCCTGAAGGATATGCTTGTTTACAGGCATTATCTCGTGCCACTCGCCAATGAATGATGTTTCATTAAACATATTTCCCCCTTCAGCACACGACATCATAATCATTAATGATGCCGGTAAAAATAAAAGATTGTTTTTTTTCATAATACAGTTTTTATTGATTACTAATATTCTTATATACTATAGATGATATTTCTGCTATTATTTTTTCCGTAGTCTCATAGTTCTCGGCAGAATCTTTCACAAATACGGCTATCAGATAACGGTCACCATTCGGCAAATCAATAAAACCGATATCATTTATGCCAATATACCGCCCATCGGAATTCTTGTCGCCTGTTCCGGTTTTATGACCTATCACAGCTGCAGTGTTCTTCAACGGATATGGCAATCTGCCAGTACCCGTAGTACATTCCGTCATTGTTCTTTTAATAAAATCATAATATTCACCGGAAACTGCATCTCCTTCTAGAAATAAATTTATCAGTCGTACGGCAGCCATAGGTGTAGTCCAGTTGCTGTAACAGTTGTCAAGATTCTCATGCATATCGTTTTCATCCATTTCTATTGAAAAATCATCAATACCCAATGAGCGAATATACCTGTCTGTTTCTTTTATACTAAGAATACGGTTGAACAGAATATCACATGCATTATTGTCACTAAGTTGGAGTGTATATTCCATAAGTTCCAATAAGCTTATGCGGATATTTCCTTCCGGAAATCTGTCACGTAATGGACTATAAGTATTCTCCCTTAACTCTTCCTTTGATATATTGATTACGGAGTCCAATGGTATCCCTTTCATCTGTAGAAAATGGCATACTGCTAATGCCTGATGAAACTTGAAGACACTCATCATAGGATATTTATCGCTATTATTTACAGTCAGTGTATCCGTATTATTTACCATTACCGCTACACCTACTTTTGCATCGTATTTACATATACTGTGTATTATTTCATTTCTTAGTGAAGAAAAAGGACCAGCTTTTACAATAATCGAGATAAAAGACAATAATAAAAAAGCAACTGATTTTGTTTTCATCTATGTTTTTACATTAAAAGGATACAAAAAAATAATTGACAAAATTAATCATCTGAATGATTAATCCTATCAATTATTTACATTATAACATTTGTTATGTAATTATTCTGCCGCATTCTTTTTCAGCCATTCCAATCTGCGCATGTCCGGCAAATGTTTCACAGTGAAGTTCTCGAATTTGGCTTCAAATCCGTCTCCATCAGGAGATGCTGCCATGATACCGACCTTCATCGGAACATTGTCCTGCATCCACGCATTGCGCATCATTGTGTATTCTTTATCATCGTAAGAATAGAACACCTCTACAGCATCAAGTCTTCTTACAGCCTTAATCCAGATATAAGGAACAGGTTTGTCAAGAGTAATGACACTCCAGTCGGATGTCTTATGAGTAACCACTGTACTAAGATTGTACTTGCCATCGACAAATTCAATTCCTGCCTTGATATAATTCTCATGATCTATCCTCAACATTATACCTGCCTGATCAAATCGCGTCTTGTATTCTCCCGACACCTTTACTTTTGCTTCAAACTCACCACCATATGTAGCATAATAGAATGGAGCATCGTCTACAGTAAAACCATAATGTGATATACGCCAATAGTCACTCTGAGGAGTAACAAACATAGTCATGGTTTTGCTGTCCTTTATCTCCCATTTTTCCGGCTCATTGAACCAGTTCATCTTTTCAAGGCTCTGCGCCGCTACCGACGAAAGAGCCATAATTCCAAACAAACTTAAAATCAGTTTCTTCATATTTATAATGCTTTATGTGTTTATTCCATTCTGTATTTGTTTTTATCATCCTCGGTCAGTTCACGAATTACTCTGCAAGGATTACCGGCTGCCAAAACTCCCGAAGGTATGTTTTTTGTAACTACACTTCCCGCTCCTATAACCGCATCATCGCCTATCGACACTCCAGGCAGAACAGTCACGTTTGCCCCTATCCAAACATTATTACCTACTGTAATAGGGAAAGCATATTCCAGTCCCATATTTCTTTTCTCAGCATCAAGAGGATGACCTGCCGAATAGAAGCCACAATTAGGAGCGACAAAAACATTATCACCAAATGTCACCTTTGCACCATCGAGAATGACGCAATTCACATTCATATAGAAGTTCTCACCTATTTCGATATTATAGCCATAGTCGCAATAAAAAGGCTGCTCTATCAGAAAGTTATTTCTCGTTTTTCCGAACAGTCGTCGTATTATTTCAGTACGTTCGGCAATCATTGACGGTCTCAAAGAGTTATATTCATAGCATAAATCTTTACATACTGCCCTCTCACGCAACAGTTCTTCATCATAATTAGCATCATAGAGCAGCCCTTTATGGCATTTTTCCTTTTCAGTCATTTCTTTAAAAGCTTATATAATTATTAAATACAATACACTTACCTGACAGTAATCCATGTAAGTTTCTTCCATATCCACTCCAACGGTCCATGTCTGTGAGATGAAAGCCACCACCTGCTAAATGACAACTGTATCATAAATACAAATATCGCTATAACCAAGCACGAAGTTGCTCCTGTATATTTATATAATCCAAAGCCGAAGCCATAAAATAAAGATACACCTATTATTGACTGCACAATATAGTTTGTCAGACTCATTTTCCCATAAGGGATAAATATACGTTGGAATCTATATCCGTTTCCTACTCCGAACCACCATATCAAAACAAAGAATGAAACCAGCAATGCCATAAAAAGAAAGTTGCATATAGACGGTACTGCAATATTCAACGGTACCATTAGAGCTTCATTACCGGCTACCATTTCCGGATATGTCATCTTGATTATATTGAAAACTACAAACAGGCTTACAGACCACAACAATACTTTTTTCCATATCATGACAGAATAATCAGATTTCTTGAATAAAGAAAGCCTTCCCGCTGCCATTCCAAACAGAAACAGTCCTCCTATCTGAAAAACACGACCGTTTTCTATCTGCCATAAATTACCATACAACTGCCCGTCGGTGATATTTGACCTCAGAATTTCCAGAAAACTACCGGACTCCATTACAGGCTTTGCCAGATTACCATACACTACCCAGTTATTCCCATATTCCAGAAAAGGAATATCGCATCCGATACAAATCAGTCTTATCCATTCAACAGGCTGAATAATCATAACCGAAGCCAATATAAGCACAGATTTTGTGGAAAGGCCTGATACTGATACAAGGAAAATTCCCATAACGGAATACAACAAAAGAATATCCCCGTTATAAAATAAGGAATGAAGCTGAGAAAAAAGCATCAAAAGAATCATTCTCCACACAAATCTCCACCGGAAAGGAAGTCCACGTTTTTTTGCATTATCAAACTGAATAAAAAAGCTAAGTCCAAAAAGAAGAGAAAAAGTGGAAAAGGCTTTTCCTCCAAACAAGAACCATACCGTATCCCAAACACCTTTATCAAGAGCCGTAAGCCAATGAGGCTGACAATCCGGCATATAATAAAGATTATAATGCTCAAAGCAATGTAAAATCACTATTGCAAACAATGCAACACCTCGTAAGGCATCGACAACTTCTATTCTGTCGCTTTTCAATGTGTTATTCATATTTATAGTTTATGGTTTATTTATTATCATTTTCCTGCAAGTACCGGATGAACATATCTTCCCTTACCCACCGACACTTTGCCAAACTCAATAGCCTTAGCCGGACAACGGTGTATGCATGCCGTACACTGTACACAATCCCTTCCTTGCCATACCGGTTTGCCGTTCTGCATAACTATCGTACCTGTTGGACAGACTTTAGCGCACAGTCCGCAAGAAATACACGCATCAGTACTCCGAAAAGACTGCCTGCCTATCACAAATTTCTTAAATACAGGATAGACCACATAACTCTTCAGCCACGACATTCCTGTACGGAGAATCTGAGATTCAGAATAACTACGTGTATTTATAGCTTTTACAATCTGTTCCATACCACTTGGAGCCAAAGCTAGTTTTTCATCCTTCACCGGCTCAGGATCTACACCGAAACCACGCATAAGAATATAGTTATTTGGCATTTTCAGAGAAAAGAAGGCTTCCAGAGGAATACATTTATCTGCAAGTTCCTTACGCACTATCCGGTCTGTATATCCACAATCGTCACCACATGTGCCAATGGCAAATACACGGTTTCCTTTCAATCCGGACAACTGTAACTCCCTGATAAAACGCAGCATGACCAATGCCGGTCCCCAGGAATGTACAGGAAATACGAAAAACAACATTTCCGCCTCATCACGCAATGTATATCTCAGACCTTCAGCCGAATGTTTCCGTATAAACCCGGAGACTTCACATAAAGGTTCATTGAAAGCATTGGATATGTATTGTGCAACCCATAAAGAATTGCCTGTAGCTGAAAAATAAAATACCATATTTTAAATTTAATCTTTCGTATTCTCCGTTATAAACAATAATTTGTCACCCACATGCAGTTCCATCTGTCCGTTAGGAATCAGGAACTCGTTTCCACGTTTGATGAGCATCACTAGCGACCCCTTAGGAATATTCATATCAGCCAGACGGTTACCGTGTACCAACATTTCTTCATTGAGAGTAATATCATGCAGCTGCGAATCTATCTCGTCAGGTAATTCCACTCCAAACTCGTTTCCTTCCTTCTCCAAGGGTAAATCAAGTTTAAGCCAGCGTGCCACAGAAGAGATTGTCATGCCTTGAATAACGAGTGAAAGCAAAGTGATGAAGAACACTATATTGAAAAGCTGGTTCGAACCCTCGATATTCGCAATAACAGGGTATGTGGCAAATATGATAGGCACGGCACCGCGCAGTCCTACCCACGACACAAAAAGTTTCGCCTTGGTACTTATTTTTCTGAAAGGGAGCAGGCATGCAAATACACTCAACGGACGCGCAACTACAATCATAAACACACCGATAAGCAATGCCACTACGGCTGTATCAAGCATCTCATGAGGATTTACCAACAATCCCAAAGTAATGAACATTATAATCTGAAACAACCATGTGAGACCATTCATAAATGTATTTATCTCCTTTCGGTATGACAGTTTCATGTTGCCTACCACAACACCTGCAATGTAAACTGCCAGATAGCCATTTCCTTTCAGCATATCTGTAGCCGTAAAAGTGATGAAAACCATACTGAGAAGAAGTATGGAATAAAGAGATGAATTTGACAGTCCTATCTTATTGGTTAGCCACGACATGAATCGTCCCATGGAATATCCCAAAGCACCACCTATAAGAAACTGCACAAACAAGTCTTTAATCAGAAGACCAATACTGAGAGAACTGCCGCTTGAAATAACCTGAATCAGAACTATAGTAAGCATATATGCCATAGGGTCGTTACTTCCACTTTCCAACTCCAGCATAGGACGAAGGTTTTCCTTCAGATTCATTTTCTGCGAACGAAGAAGACTGAACACAGAGGCTGAATCGGTAGATGACATTGTAGCCGCCAGAAGCAGCGATACCATGAATGTCAGCTCGATATTCGTGCTGTTCCATCCCGAAATATAGAAGATAAACAGTCCGGTAAGTAAAGTCGTCAGAAGAACTCCTACGGTAGAAAGAACTATACCTTCTTTAAGAACAGGCTTAATGTCTGTGAACTTAGTCTCCATACCTCCGGTAAAAAGAATGATACTGAGTGCCATCATACCAATGAACTGTGCATCTTCGGCACTGTTGAACTGCAACCCTAATCCATCGCTACCGAACAGCATTCCGACAAGGAGGAAAAGCAGCAACGTAGGTATTCCGAAACGATAACCAGTCTTGCTTATCAATATACTAGTGAAAATAAGTACCGATCCTATCAAAAGGATATTCTCTGCTGTAAATATCATTGTTATAGTTTTTAATTATGGTTATTATAAAAAATAGGAAAAACGACTGTTCGTTTTTTACGTAAAACTGTAGTGTGCAGTGCGTAAAACAATTGTTTGTAATGCGTAAAACTGTAGTTTGAAGTGCATAAAACTGTAGTTTGAAGCCAGAGACATGAGCACATCAGGTTATGTCAGGTTTGAAACACATCACTCAAATAATGTGCAGACTTCCGCACGGCTCACCTTAATCAAATCTGCTGGAGCTATCTTGACCTGCAATCCGCGTACTCCGGCACTAACATAGATATAATCGAAATCATTACATGTGTGATGGATATACGTAGGGAAATGTTTCTTCATACCTATCGGCGAGCATCCGCCACGAATATATCCCGTAAGCGGAAGAAGTTCTTTCATCGGGATAAGGTCGCATTTCTTGTTTCCGGACAGCTTGGCTGCCAGTTTCAAGTCTATTTCATGTTCTCCCGGAATCACACATACGAAATATCCAGACTTATCGCCATGAAGGACAAGTGTCTTGAATACCTGTTCTATATTCTCACCGAGCGTAGCGGCTACATGCACGCAACTCAAATCATTCTCATCGACCTCGTATGGGACGAGTTCGTATTTTATCTTATCCTTGTCCAACAGTCTTGCCACATTGGTCTTGGATATTTTTTCTTTAGCCATAATTTATAATGTATAATTTTAAACAATGTTTAAATGCCGTTTAAAAGCTATTTAAATACTTTTTAAAAGCTGGTTAAACAGCATTCATAATTACGTCTGTATAGATTAAACAATTTATTTCTGATTTAGTTCTTCTTTAAGGAATTTAGGTGTATATCCTTTATCAGACATAGCCACTTCCTCAGGTGTTCCGCACGAAAGCAACTGTCCTCCACCCTTTCCGCCTTCAGGTCCCATGTCGATGATATAGTCAGCCATCTTTATAACATCAAGGTTATGCTCTATCACAAGGACTGTATTTCCTTTGTCCACAAGACGGTTGAGTACATTCATCAGTACACGGATATCCTCAAAATGCAAACCTGTGGTAGGTTCGTCAAGGATGTAGAAAGTCTTTCCTGTATCTTTCTTGGAAAGTTCTGTAGCAAGTTTCACACGCTGACTCTCTCCACCGGAAAGAGTGGTAGAAGGCTGTCCTAACTTGATATATCCCAAACCTACTTCCTGAAGAACCTTTATCTTGTTCAGTATCTGAGGCACATTCTCAAAGAACTCCACGGCACGGTTTATTGTCATATCAAGCACGTCGGCTATTGACTTTCCTTTGTATCTTACTTCCAGTGTCTCACGGTTATAGCGTTTTCCATGACACACCTCACAAGGCACGAGCACATCCGGCAGGAAGTTCATTTCTATGGTCTTATATCCGTTTCCTCCGCAAGCCTCACAGCGTCCTCCGGCTACATTGAACGAAAAACGTCCAGGCTTGTAACCACGTATCTTTGCTTCCGGCAGACCTACAAACAGGTTTCTTATATCTGAGAACACTCCGGTATATGTAGCCGGATTTGAACGCGGAGTACGCCCAAGCGGCGACTGATCCACATTTACCACCTTATCTATATTCTCCAGTCCTTCAATACGGTCGTATGGCAAAGGGTCCTGAAGCGAACGGTAGAAATGTTGAGAAAGTATAGGTTGAAGAGTGTCGTTGATAAGTGTTGACTTACCGCTTCCAGAAACACCGGTCACACAGATAAGTGTTCCCAAAGGAAATTCCACATCCACTCCTTTCAGATTGTTTCCCTTGGCTCCGAACAGAGACAGTTTCTTGCCGTTGCCCGGTCTTCTTTGGGCAGGTATTTCTATCTTCATTTCACCATTCAGATACTGCGATGTCATAGTGTGTGTCTTCAGCATCTCCTGCGGAGTTCCTGCAAATACCACTTCACCGCCCAATCGTCCTGCCTTCGGTCCCATATCCACTATATAGTCCGATGCCAGCATCATGTCCTTGTCATGCTCTACTACTATCACCGAGTTGCCTATATCTCTAAGACTTTTCAGGGAGTTTATCAGTCGGACATTATCTCTCTGATGAAGTCCGATACTAGGTTCATCAAGGATATAAAGTACATTTACAAGCTGCGAACCAATCTGTGTTGCAAGGCGGATACGCTGGCTTTCGCCACCCGAAAGACTGACTGAAGTACGGTTAAGAGAAAGATATTCCAATCCCACATCAAGAAGGAATTTAAGTCGTGTACGGATCTCTTTAAGAATTTCCTGAGCTATTACTTTCTGCTTACTGTCCAGATGTTCCTCCACTCCCTGCAACCATTCATAAAGTTCATTTATGTCCATCGAAGCCAGTTCGTAGATATTCTTGTCGTGCAGACGGAAATGAAGAGCCTCCTTATTCAGCCTCATCCCCTTACACTCAGGACATACATCGGTCTTGGCAAATTGCTCAGCCCATTTCTGAGCAGTGGCAGAAGCGTCTTTCTCCTGCATCATCTGTATATATTTCACTATACCTTCGTATTCTACGAAATAGTCTGACGAAGTGTGTACCAGTGAACTGTCTATCTTCAGACGCTCATCACAACCGTAAAGAATTTCATTAATGGCATCGTCAGGCAATTCGCTTACGGGAGTTTTAAGCGTAGCTTCATGTCGTTCAAGCAATGCACTCAACTGCCAGAAAATCATAGCATTCTTATACTTTCCAAGTGGTGCTATTGCTCCTTCATACACAGAAAGTGTACGGTCCGGAATTACCTTGTCAACATCTATCAGATTGACATATCCCAATCCCTTGCATCGCGGACATGCACCCTGCGGAGAGTTAAAAGAAAAATTGTGTGGTGCCGGCTCACGATAAGAAAGTCCTGTCACAGGACACATCAGACGCTTACTGTAATGACGCACACTTTCTGTCTGCGCATCCAGTATCATAAGCAAACCGTCTCCCAGTCGCATGGCAGTGGCCACACTCTGTCGCAACCTTTTATCCTCTTTCTCGGTTACAACTGTTTTATCTACCACAACTTCTATGTCATGGTTCTTGTATCTGTCCAGTTTCATTCCGTGAGTGATTTCCTTCACTTCACCGTCAACTCTCACATAAAGATAGCCTTTTTTCCTGACTTGTTCGAACAGCTCCTTATAATGTCCCTTTCGGGTACGAACCAATGGAGAAAGTATAAATATACGCTTCCCCTTATAATCACGGTTTATAAGTTCTATGATTTGTTCCTCGGTATATTTCACCATCTTCTCTCCCGAAAGATAGGAATATGCCGTAGCAGCACGCGCATAGAGCAGACGCAGATAGTCGTATATCTCGGTAGTTGTACCCACAGTGGAACGCGGATTCTTGTTGGTCGTCTTCTGCTCGATCGAGATAACCGGACTCAGTCCTGTAATCTTGTCAACATCAGGACGTTCCATTCCACCAAGGAAATTTCTGGCATATGCGGAGAATGTCTCTATATACCTGCGCTGTCCCTCGGCGAAGATTGTATCGAATGCAAGCGACGACTTACCGCTTCCACTCAGCCCGGTGATAACCGTAAGGCTGTTACGCGGTATTTCGACATCTATATTTTTCAGATTATGTACACGTGCTCCCTGCACGCTTATCGTTTCTTTTCCTTCTGTCATATCTTAATATTCAGTGAAACATTGCAAAGATAATGCTTTTTTCGTACTTTTGCCCGTAAATAATCATATAGCTGAAAAATGAAATTTATTCAATCTGTATTTCTTGCACTGGCAATCATTGCCGGAAGCAGCATCAAAGTAATGGCTCAGGCTACAGCCGAGAGCGGATATTTCCTCCACACAGTAACCAAAGGCCAAAGCCTATACTCTATATCAAGTATGTATAATGTCACCATTGACGACATTGTACGTCTCAATCCAGGCAGCGACAAGCAAATCCGAGAGGGAGCTGCACTTAAAATTCCACAGGCAGCTACAACAAACTCCGACAAACCTGTATTCCACACAATACAGGCAGGCGAGACTTTGTACCGTCTATCGGTGAAATATAATGTCACCACACAGGCTATATGCGAAGCCAATCCAGGACTGAGTACAGAGAATTTCCGCTCGGGACAGGTAATAATAATTCCGGTACAGTCTGATTCCAAGCCACAAAAAGAGACTCCTAAAATCGAAGAACAGGAGAACACAAACGTGAAGATGAACGACTGGAAAGACATGCATAAAGTGGAAAGGAAAGAAACCATTTTCAGCATCAGCCGCGAATATGGCATAACAGAAGAAGAATTGATAGCAGCAAACCCTGAATTAAAGACAGGAAAACTGAAAAAAGGTACATTCCTTTTCATACCATACGGAAAGAATGACAAGAAACAAGAGTCAGAATCACAACCTACAACAAAAGAACTTACCAACGAAGAGGTTTTCAGCCAGAACGAAGAACTGAAAAAAGACATAAAGACTATCAAAGCGGCAGTAATGTTACCTTTTATGGCAGGTACAAGCACCAATATGGATGAGCAAGTACGAATGGTGGAATATTACGAAGGCTTCCTTATGGCAGTGGATAGTCTGAAAAAACAAGGTGTATCCATAGATCTTTACACATACGACACGAAAGGAAGAGAAGCTACCCTGAACAGCATCCTCTCAAAAAAGGAAATGAAGAATATGGACATAATATTCGGTCCGGCAAAGGCACAGGATATTGATGTTCTGGCAACATTCGCCGACAATAACAACATACGCCTGGTAGTCCCGTTTGCTCCTAAGGTAGATGAGGTTTTCAAAAATCCTCACATCTATCAGATAAATACTCCACAGTCATATCTGTATTCCGAGGTTTACGAACACTTTACACGCAAGTTCAGCGACAGCAACGTGATATTCCTGAACGCAAGCAATGGTGACAGAGAAAAGGATGAGTTCATCAAAGGTATGAAGACAGAATTAAGGAACAATGGCATAAGCTATCGCGATTTTACCGTAACTGATAATTTTTATGAGATAACCACTGTTATGGATACGCTGAGAAACAACATATTCATACCTACTTCAGGAAAAAGTACCGCACTGGTAAAAATTCTTCCACAATTGACACAGATCCGACGCGAACATCCAAACTATATGATGAACCTGTTCGGCTATCCTGAATGGCAGACTTATACAAACGACTATCTTGCAAGCTTTTACGAAATAGATACATATTTCTATTCGTCATTCTATACAAACAATCTTTTCCCAGCTGCTGTCCATTTCACCAACTCATACCGCCGCTGGTATAGTAAGGACATGGCAAACATATACCCGAAATACGGAATGTTGGGATACGACACAGGATATTTCTTCCTAAAAGGTCTGTCTAAATACGGAAACAAGATGGAGGAAAATCTGAACTCAATACAGGTGACACCTATACAGACCGGTTTCAAGTTTGAAAGGGTAAACAACTGGGGAGGATTTATTAACCGAAAAGTATTCTTCGTACACTTCTCTAAGGATTATGAACTGATAAAACTTGACTTTGAATGATAAAAAAAATATATATACTCTATTTGCTTGGTATTATCCTTGGCCTTAATGTTTCTACAGCCAACGCTCAGTTGCAGGAACAGAAACATAACTTTTCCGTAGGTATAAGCGGAGGAGTCAATCTGGGAAACGTTGATTTCTCCCCAAGAATAAAACAAGGTTACTTAATAGGCCCGCAAATGGGATTTACCGCCAGATATATATCAGAGAAATATTTCAGCATGATTTGCGGTATTCAGGCGGAGGTCAACTACTCCCAGCGTGGATGGAAAGAGGTGATAGAAGACGGAAGTGGTGACAGCTATCAACGAGCTATGAACTATGTAGAAATACCGCTCATGGCTCATCTGGCGTTCGGAAAAGAATATGGCAACGGAGCACGTTTCATCCTTAACCTCGGTCCGCAAATAGGTTTCCTTCTTAATGAAAAGGAAACTCATGCCATTCCTTCAATACAAAATGAGCAATACGGCAAAGCTGCAGAAAACGGTTTCGACTATGGACTGATTGGAGGTGGAGGTCTGGAGATACGTACCGGCATAGGACATTTTCTTCTTGAAGGCAGATACTATTTCGGACTTAGCGATTTCTTCAACACAACAAAAAAAGATTATTTCTCACGTTCAGCACATACTTACATATGCGGTAAAATCACTTATCTTTTTGATATAACGAAGTGAGATGTTAGTTTTTAGTTGTTAGTTTCTGTCCGAATGGTTATGACAACTAACAACCAACAACCCGTAACTTTCAATTATTAATTCTTAATTATTAATTAAATATGCGCCTTATTTCATGGAACGTAAACGGAATCCGCGCCTGCTGCGACAAGGGTTTCCGTGATTCATTCAAGGCACTTGATGCCGATTTCTTTTGCCTGCAGGAAACAAAGATGCAGGAAGGACAACTTGACCTCAGTTTCGAAGGATACACATCATACTGGAATTATGCCGAAAAGAAAGGCTATTCAGGTACAGCAATATTCACTCGTCACCAGCCTCTGAACGTAACATACGGCATAGGCATTGACGAACATGACCACGAAGGACGTGTGATAACACTCGAAATGGAAAACTTCTTCCTTGTAACAGTATATACCCCTAATTCACAGGACGGTTTGAAACGTCTTGACTACCGAATGACATGGGAAGACGATTTCAGGGCATACATCAAGAACCTTGACAGCAAAAAACCGGTACTGGTTTGCGGAGACCTGAATGTAGCACACAAGGAAATAGACCTGAAAAATCCAAAGACTAACCGCATGAATGCCGGATTTACCGACCAGGAAAGAGAAAAATTCCAGACATTACTCGATGCCGGTTTCATTGATACTTTCCGCCATTTCTATCCTGACATGGAGAATATCTATTCCTGGTGGTCATACCGTTTCAAGGCACGCGAAAAGAACGCAGGGTGGCGTATTGACTATTTCGTGGCTTCTGCACGCCTTGCTGATAAACTTCAGGGAGCAAAAATACATACAGAAATATTCGGTTCGGACCACTGTCCGGTGGAAGTAACCATCGATTTATAATATAGAGATGAAGAACGACGGGTTTACACTCAAAAAAAGGCTGAAGAGCTTCAAGTTTGCCTTTAACGGCATAATATTGCTCATTACCCGTGAACACAATGCATGGATACATTGTTTTGCGGCTGTATGCGTAATAATAGCAGGATTTGCTTTCGACATATCCACTACTGAATGGATAGCTGTAACTTTCGCCATAGGCACAGTACTTGCAGCAGAAGCTGTAAACTCGTCAATAGAAGCCATTGCAGATCTTGTTTCACCGGGATATAATGAAGCTATCAAACGTACCAAGGATCTTGCTGCAGGAGCAGTGCTTATACTTGCCATATCAGCAGCCATAGTCGGACTGATTATATTTATACCTAAAATAATGGAAATATTCAGCTAAACAGACACGCTGAAGTTTGCGTTTCTATACAAAATGATAAAGAGAATATGATTAAAAGAATCAGCATATTATTTATGGTTTGCCTGCTGTCATTCTCCATAAGCGCACAAACCATCGAAATTACCGGTAGCCGTAAGGCAGTCCGAACATCAGGCGATATAGGTGCAGTGCTTTTGCCTGTAGCCGGACTGACAGCCATTCTTATAAACAAGGATTGGCAGGGGTTGAAACAAGGAGTATTTTCAGGCATAACCACACTGGGAGTGACATACGCACTGAAATATGCCGTAAAGAAAGAACGTCCTGACCATAGCGATTTCCACTCCTTCCCTTCCATGCATACGTCAGTATCATTCGCGGCAGCGTCTTTCATCCAGCGTCGCTATGGCTGGAAATGGGGAGCACCGGCATATGTACTGTCAACGTATGTAGGCTGGAGTCGCGTTTATGGCAAGAAACATGACTGGTGGGATGTTGCGGCAGGAGCCGTTATAGGTACAGCCAGCTCATACATATTCACACGACCATTTGCAAAGAAACATAATCTTACGATAAGCCCTGTAGCAGGTGACCGTCATTACGGCGTTTATGCTTCAATGAATTTCTGATAAAGGTAATATTTATTTTCATCAGACTGTTTTCCAATCTCCTATCGTTCCTGTTTCGGAAGAGAAACTCGCACCTATCTTATAAAGTGTACGTGTATCTGAGGCGTATTCACCAGCATAACCCTTTTCTTCTATCTGACGCAAGGCCTCTTCAGCAGTTCCGTCGAGTTTGAACTCGAAGATATACACATATTGAGGCGTTTCCAGCACACAGTCCACACGACCGTGACTCTGTTGCTTCTCAACATAAACCGTATAGACGCTTATCAGGCGGAGAATCAGGTAGAATGTATATTGGAAATAGCGTTCGCGCTCCCTCTCATCATCCTTGCGGCGCATAGTATAAGGGATGCTCGAAAGAAATGAGGTGAAAAGGCTGCACAGTCTGTCGGTATCGCCACCCTCCAAAGTATCCAGCACATCAAAAATCCAACCCTCAACACGCTTCTTAGGCTGTAGATAAGATGTAGCAATGGCAGTAAGAAAACCGTTCTTTACCTCATTATTCGGAAAATCAAGAAGAAAAGTATTACGGCGCATATTGTAGTCCTTGATGGTCAGGTATCCGCTCTGGTAAATCATGGGTAAAGGCTGTTCCACATCGGCCTTATAATCAATGAATTCTTCCGGGCTATAATATCTGCCTGTCAGTTCATTCATGTTCTCCTTGAAATGAGCAAGCAGACGAATCAAGTACGTAGGAGTTCCAGAACTGAACCAATAATCCTGAAGACGAAGACTATCTAAGGCATTGAGCAGACTGAACGGATTATAGACATCAGTCATATTGTCGCTGAAATGGTAACCGTCGTATTTCTGTTTTAAAAGAGATTTCATTTCCTCAAAAGAGCAACGGTTTCTTTCAGCCATGGCAGATATAGGATCGACAAAATAGCCGTCAAGCTCTTCCTGTGTGATACCGCAAAGTGTCTCGTAACGGGCATCCATACTGATATCCTTAGGCTGGTTGAAACCGCTGAACACACTCACCTGAGAGAATTTGGTCACGCCGGTAAGAAGTACGAACTGGAGATGACTGTCTGCTACCTTAAACACGGAATAGAATGCCTTAAGAACATTGCGGTGACTGTCTTCCAATAATGTATCAACATCAAGCACATCAAGGATAGGCTTATCGTACTCGTCTATAAGGACTACGGCACGACGGCCTGTTTGCTCATGTACAGCGCAAAGTATATCACGAAAACGAAGTCCTACCCCAAGTCCCGGATCAGTATGAATATCATACTGTTTTTCCCATTTATCAATATAATCATCAAGCATGGTCTCCAAAACACCAGCCTGAGTGAAATTCGCCCCGTTGAAATCCACATGAAACACAGGATGCACATTCCAGTCCTTCTCCAAACGGTCTATCTTCAATCCCTTGAAAAGTTCCTTATTCCCCAGGTAATAGTTCTTCAGTGTGGAGACAAGAAGGCTTTTACCGAAACGGCGCGGACGGCTAAGAAAATAAATGCTGCCACCGTGGGTAAGACTGTATATAAGGTCGGTCTTGTCGATATAGACATAACCGTCTTCGATTATACGTTCAAAACTCTGGATTCCTATGGGATATTTCATGTCGGTCAATTAAGAATTAAAAATTAATAATTAGGAACAAAACCGATGTACGTTTGGAACAAAGATACAAAAATAGGCAGAAAAATAAAAAGAACTGATGATTTCTTCTGCCACATTTTCAATCATTCATTACTGAACTAAAAGTACAGTTATTGGATAGATTGTACATATCTTATTAATCCTTGTTGTTCACCCCATAGCCGAAGAGAGAGAAATCGCCCATACAAGGGTCACCGGGAAATATCTCGGCTAAGGCGTTCGTTATTCTTTTGGCGTTTGTGAGTGAGAACACAGGCTTGTCCGTAAGACCGAGAAGATGCGCCACACGGCATACGTGGGTATCAAGAGGGATAATCAGGTCGGAGGCAGACATTCTTTTCCACACACCGAAGTCAACCGGCGAGTCCTGACGCACCATCCAGCGCAGGAACATGTTTAGCTTTTTCTGAGGCGAACGGTCGGACACCTCAAGAAACGCGCATAGTTTCTGCATAGGTGTTCCGGCATATTCCAAAAGTTTGTCTTCCAAAGTCTTTCCTTCGGAATAGACAGAATAAAGTTTTTCAAGATAAAAACGGAAATCGGAATGCGACACCATCCTGTAGAAACTGCTTTTGTCGTCGGCACGGAAATCATCTCTCCATTTCTCAGAAAGGATATACTGCAAAGGTGAATGTCCCATGATGGCGTCCAGCTCGTCCGCCTTGCGGAGTATCATCTTGCGGTTGCCGAAGCTGAGGACAGCCGTAAGCAGACCTGAAATCTCTATGTCACACTGTTCGGTATATCTGTGAGGGAACTGTACAGGATCGTCGGGAATGAACGATGCACAATGGTAAGTGGCTGCCCACTCTTTCAATAATTTTATAGTTTCTGTTTCCATAATAATCCGGTTGATACGTTTCAAAAAAATGAACTGTAGTTTTTCCGGCAAAATATGAGGCATAAAAAAAGGGAATCTTCCCAGACTCCCAATCTTCATTAACCTTAAATCTAATACCATGAAAAACACAGTGCAAATATACGGGTTTTATGTTATGTAACATATAAAACATCAAGAAAAACCCATATATTTAACTTTATTTTATAATAGGAAAATTTATCATAGCTTTATAATATATTTATTAACACTTATTATTCCCCTCCCTTCTGGATATTTCATCTCTTAGCATTGCTGCCCTTTCATAATCCTCGTTATTGATAGCCGCTTGCAAATCCAATTTCAGCATATCTGTCCCTACAGAATTAAGAGGCATACTGAAGCCTGCACCGTCGGCACTAACGATACGGATTTTTTCTTTTTCCAGCAAATCCTCAAGAACATATACAGGAAAACCCATCTTTAAAGACATGGAAAAAGCATCGGTTGTACGGGAATCAACTTTAAATTCACTTCCGTCAGAACGTGTGAAATATATATATGAACTGAATATACCACCGTCCACATCATAAATTACAGCCTTTTCCACTATCATACCGGCTTCTGTTATTATAGAATTCATCAAATCGAAAGTCATAGGACGGGGGGTATCATAATTGTGCATACATAACCTGATATCCGCAGCCTCCCTATCCCCTATAATCAAAGCCAAACGTCTTTTCTCTTCATAACCAAACACTTCTTCCAATATCAACGCATGCGATGTAGAAGGCCTTAACAAATCCGACACTCCTATTATACGAAGCTCAACTTCATTCATATATAAACTCCTTATATGATTAAAATGACATTTTGCTGCTATTTTACAATCAACAGCAAAACTTATAATAGAACAAAATTAATAAAAAAAACATAGTATATACTATATTCGGCTGAATAATATCATCAAACAAAAAAGAAAGTTTTACAGATTTAAATAACGGTATTGATTTTTATTTATACATTTGTATTGATTTATACGCCGTAGAATATATTGAACGGTAATCTAACGACTATTAAACCACTTATAAAGAACAAGATGGAAAATAATCACTGGTATGCGATGTATGTAAAGATGCATCACGAAAAAAAAACAGCTGAAAAACTTTATAATATGGGTATAAGAAACTTCCTACCACTACAGGAAAGGGTAAAACAGTGGAGTGACAGAAAAAAGAAGGTAAAGGAAGTGGTAATACCTATGATGATATTTATAAATACGGATGAAAAAACAAGAATTGAGATTTTGAAGACCATACCATCAATAAACGGTACGATGATAGACCGGACAACCCACAAACCGGCTGTTATAAGGGATGACGAGATGGAACGATTCATGTTTATGCTGGACTATTCGGAAAGTGCAGTCTCTTTCACTACAGAAACACTTAAACCCGGAGAAAAGGTAGAGGTTATAAAAGGACCTCTGAACGGACTGAAAGGAGAACTGATGGAAACAGACGGAAAATGTCAGGTATCAGTCAGACTGAATATGCTGGGGTGTGCAATAGTGGAAATGCCGGTAGGATACTTAAAAAAGATAGAAAACTAACGCATATTGAAGACAAATTGATATTATTAAATCATCAAAACAGTAAAAATGAAATTTTTCCTTGCTGTTTTGATGATTTTTTCTAATTTTGCAGTCATAGGAATTTCAACATAACATTTCAGAATAATATTCCGATAAAAACATAAACCTTACAAATAATTGTCATAATGGAAAACAACTGCAAATATCTCCATCCGGAGATGGAAACAATGACGAGAGAGGAAATAGAGAAGCTGCAACTGGAAAGACTGAAAAAGACAGTAAAACATTGCATGAACTCTCCTTTCTATAAGAAAAGATTCGAAGAGTGTAATCTGAAACCTGAAGATATAAAATCACTTGACGACATAAGAAAAATACCGTTCACGACCAAACAGGATTTGCGCGACAACTATCCTTACGGGCTTGCTGCAGTACCACTGAAGGATGTGGTAAGACTACATTCATCAAGCGGTACGACAGGAACACCTACAGTAATACTCCATACACAAAAAGACCTTGACGAATGGGCAAATGCCGTGGCACGCTGTCTGCACATGGTTGGACTGAGAGCCGGAGATATATTCCAGAACTCATCCGGATACGGTATGTTTACCGGTGGATTGGGATTTCAGTATGGCGCTGAAAGACTTGGAATGCTGACTGTACCGGCTGCGGCAGGAAACACAAAAAGACAGATTAAATTCATAACAGACTTCGGAACCACAGCACTTCACGCCATACCAAGCTATGCAGGGCGTCTGCATGAGGTTATGGAAGAAATGGGTATAGACCCGGTTAAGGATACAAAATTGAGAACACTGATAATAGGTGCCGAACCACACTCTGAAGAACAAAGGAAAAGAATAGAAAAAATGCTCGGAGTGAAGGCATACAACTCCTTCGGAATGTCAGAAATGTGCGGTCCGGGAGTGGCTTTCGAATGTACAGAACAGAACGGTCTGCACATATGGGAGGACTATTATATAGTTGAAATAGTAGATCCGGAAACACTGGAACCTGTGCCAGACGGCGAAGTGGGCGAACTTGTCCTTACAACAATAAACCGTGAGGCAATGCCACTGTTAAGATACAGAACAAGAGACCTTACAAGATTCCTTCCAGGAGAATGCAAGTGCGGACGCCATCACAGACGCCTTGACCGCATGAAGGGAAGAAGTGACGACATGATAATACTGAAGGGAGTAAACATCTTCCCTATCCAGATAGAAACCATACTGATGCAATTCAAGGAGCTTGGTTCCGACTATCTGATTACACTCACCAACCTCGATGCTAACGACGAGATGACGGTAGAAGTGGAACTGAACGAATTTACCGACGATTTCGGCTCACTGCAGAAACTTACAAAGGAAATTACTCGCCAGCTGAAAGACGAAATTCTGATTACCCCAATCGTAAAACTGGTACCGAAGGGAAGTCTGCCAAAACAGGAAGGAAAAGCTGTGAGAGTGAAAGATTTACGTAAAACATTAATTTAAAGACATATACATCATGACAGTACATCAATTATCTGTTTTTGTAGAAAATAAATCGGGAACTCTCCTAAAAGTTCTCGAACTGCTGAAAGAGGCAGAAATTCAGTTAATAGCCTCTACCATTTCCGACACTGTGGAATACGGAATCTACAGAATAATATGCTCCGATCCTGAAAGAGCCTTTCAGACACTAAGCAAGGCTGGAATTTCAGCAAATGTTTCGGAAGTATTTGCCATAACACTCGACAATTATCCGGGAAGAGCTGCCGATGCAATAAAGAGTTTCACAGACGCAGGCATAGGCATATCATACCTGTATTCGTTCCTACTGGCAGGAAAAGGCATCCTTGTGTTCCGCACAGACGATGCTGAAAAGACAAGAGATGTGATTACAAAGAACAATATGAGTTATCTGGAAGATAAAGACTTGTACAATATGGCATAAACAAATGCAATATGAATTACTTGAAAGTAATCATCTTGTTGCTTATAAAATTTACAGCGCCATATACAAAGAGTCCAAGGAACTGGGCAAGATATTCATTGATATGAAGAAGCTCCACCAATACAAGAAGGAACACAAACTGGGCGCTGTAGGCCATGACAAAAGCTATAAGGAAGAACAGTATCTGACGCTGGATGCTGTTCTTTTTTGTTTCCTTGTCCAAAGGAAAAATCCAGTACTTGCACCAAAGGAAGTTGTTTATCTGTGCGGCCGTATATGCAGAAATATTGGCTATCATATAGTCAAGTCTGCAAATATGCATAAGCACCCATACCACCAACGCAGCAATCACCGCATTGAGAGTACCCACTATGACAAACCTTATGATACGTACTGTTTCTTTCATTAATGAAATTCAAAAATACGGCACGGAAACAGGTATAATCCAAACACACCTATATCCGTGCCTAATTATATTTAAAGAAGTTTTATCAGTTTTTTTCCTTGATGTCAACTACCAGGTTAAGCTCGTCAAGCTGTTTCTGGTCAAGATAACCAGGAGCATCAAGCATAACGTCTCTTCCTGAGTTGTTCTTAGGGAATGCTATACAGTCGCGGATTGAATCCAGACCGGCAAAGAGTGATACCCAACGGTCAAGACCGTATGCAAGACCACCGTGAGGAGGTGCACCGAACTTGAAGGCGTTCATCAGGAAGCCAAACTGTTCCTGTGCCTTTTCAGGAGTAAATCCAAGAATTTCGAACATCTTGGCCTGAAGCTGAGAGTCGTGGATACGGATAGAACCACCTCCTACTTCAACACCGTTGATAACCATATCGTATGCATCCGCACGTACAGCTGCCGGATCAGTGTCAAGAAGTGCGATATCTTCATCCTTAGGATGAGTGAATGGGTGGTGCATAGCCATCAAGCGGCCTTCTTCTTCGCTCCATTCGAACATCGGGAAGTCAACAACCCACAGACAAGCAAACTTGTTCTTGTCGCGCAATCCCAACTGGTTACCCATTTCAAGACGGAGTTCGCAAAGCTGCTTGCGAGTTTTCATCACATCGTCACCGCTGAGGATAAGAATCAAATCGCCCGGTTTTGCACCGAATGCTTCTTTCATCTTCTGCAGTACTTCCTGTGAATAGAACTTGTCAACGCTTGACTTCACATTACCGTCAGCCTCAACACGTGCATAAACCAATCCCTTAGCACCGATCTGAGGACGTTTAACGAATTCAGTCAACTGGTCAAGCTGCTTGCGTGTATATGTAGCGGCACCTTCGGCACAGATACCACCGATATATGCAGCATTATCAAATACAGAGAAACCATAACCTTTGAGGATGTCCATCAATTCAACAAACTTCATTCCGAAACGCAAGTCAGGTTTGTCGCTACCGTAATATTTCATTGCATCTGCCCAAGGCATACGGATAAACGGTTCAGTAAGCTCAACACCGCGCAATTCCTTGAACAAGTGTTTTGCCATACCTTCAAACATGTTGATAATATCTTCCTGTTCAACGAAGCTCATCTCGCAGTCAATCTGAGTAAACTCAGGCTGACGGTCAGCACGAAGGTCTTCGTCGCGGAAACATTTCACAATCTGGAAATAACGGTCGAAACCTGAAACCATCAACAGCTGCTTCAATGTCTGAGGTGACTGTGGAAGTGCATAGAACTGTCCCGGGTTCATACGTGACGGAACGACAAAGTCGCGCGCACCTTCCGGAGTAGAACCGATAAGCATAGGAGTTTCCACTTCAAGGAATCCTTTGCTGTCAAGATAACGGCGTACTTCCATTGTCATGCGGTGACGCAATTCCAAGTTCTTGCGAACAGCCGTACGACGAAGGTCAAGGTAACGGTACTTCATACGAAGGTCATCGCCACCATCAGTATTATCTTCGATAGTGAAAGGAGGAGTCTGAGCAGAATTCAGAATGTTAAGCTCAGAAACGATGATTTCGATATCACCTGTAGGAATATTATTGTTTTTGCTTGAACGTTCGTTCACGGTACCTTTTACCTGAATAACGAACTCACGTCCCAGATGATTGGCTTTTTCACAAAGGTCGGCATTCACATCGGTATTGAAAACCAACTGTGTGATACCATAACGGTCGCGGAGGTCAACGAATGTCATTCCTCCCATCTTACGTGTACGCTGTACCCATCCGGAAAGCGTAACATTTTTGCCTGCATCGGCAAGTCTCAACTCGCCACAAGTATGACTTCTAAACATATTAAGAGTATTTTTAATCTTTTGAACGACAAAGTTAGTACATGTTTTTGACTTATGCAATTATATTCACTTTTGAGTTTCTTCCAGCTTTGCCTTTAGGCGTTCCAGAAGATATATGGCTCCCTGCATCTTAGGATTTTCATAATTTATCTCAGCCTGTACAAAAAGTCGGTTTATCGTATCTTTCAAATCCGGGATATAAGTAGCCTTATCAAGCTGTATAGACTCCGGAAGATCTATTTTTTTAAACCATTCCTCCAGTTCAAGAAGCTCTTCATGCGTGTATAACTTCAATGTTATTTTTGCCATATTACTTTTTTTTGTTTATCTGAATTAATTAGAAAGGATATCCCACCGCAAAGTGGAACGCGAAATCACGAGAGAAATCGGGCTTGATCACAGGAAATCTGTCAGCTCCACTTTCCATAGGATTTATAGCCTTCATACCTCCATCAAATCTCAATATCAGGAAATCCAAATCAAAACGTACTCCAAGACCGTATGACACCGCAATTTCCTTATAGAAACGGTTGAATGCAAACTGACCGGTATCATCCGAATATCTGCTTTTCAGAGTCCATACATTTCCGGCATCGATGAATGCTGCTCCATTCAGTTTCCAGAACAAATGTGTCCTGTATTCTACGTTCAGGTCCAGTTTTATATCTCCTGTATGATTCACATAATCCAATGATCCTGAATTACCATGATACCTGCCTGGCCCCAACGAACGCACACTCCATCCTCTCACACTATTTGCACCTCCCGAGAAATAGAGCTTTTCAAAAGGCAAACTCTTTGAATTGCCATATGGTATTGCCACTCCTGTAGCTATATGGAGTACAAGTGAGTTTCTATCATCAATCATGATATTCTTGGCGAAATCGAAATCTGTTTTCACATATTGTGCAAAACTGATGTTACCCATCCTGAAGGATTCTCCATCCGAAGGCTTTTTATGTATCAGTTTTGAAAATCCATATATCAGATTACCTGATTCTTCGATATTGAAACGTATGGAATATGAACTTTTCTTGGCTGTCTGCTGGGTTGTGACTCCGGCACTGTTATACGTATATGTATAGCCTAGCCTTACTATAAACAGATCTTCATAACTATATCTCAGCAACGGATTGACTTCGTCCATATAATTAAGATATTCAATGAAGGTGTTCGACCTGTACGGCATATAGATATAGTTTATGTCAAGCACATCGAGTCTGTGATTGGCCCTTCTTCCACTATTCCATCTGTAGCTCCATGCTGCAGAAGCCAATGTACGCTCGAATTCCGGCCTGATCTGCCAATTATATTTTATGCTTACTTCCGATTTCGCATTTACTCTTTTTTTGAAATCCGATGTCAGGAAAGGGAACATAAATTCCGGGAAGTCCAAACTGCTCTCCACTCCATATTCAGTATAGTTATTGTTGGCATAACCTTCAAGTCCCGTAACAGCCTCGTACGCACCTCTCACCTTGATTGTAAAAGTCTCGGAACCCTTGAACAGATTACGATGTGTATATGTTACTGAAGCTGCAGCTCCCAAATCACCTGCAGAGTTGGTTCCTTCTACCTGAAAAGAAAGCATCTTGTTTTTGTTTTTTGACAAAGATACAAAAGCGTCAAGATAAGCAGAATCATTCTCCAGATGTTCGACAAACCTTATGTTAGAATATTTCAATATTCCCAATCTTGACAAAGAAGAATAAGTGGACATTACATCACGGTTAGAATACAGTTTCCCAGAAACAAATCTGTTGTGTGAGTCAATAACCCCTGGACGCAAGAACAGTTTCTTGTCATATAGGATATTTATTCCTCCGTAAGACATCGTATCAAGATTAACCCCATTATTGGGAGAATAATCTACATCCATAAGATAATTGACATTTCTGATGCTGTATTGACGATGCAATGAAGTCTCGGAACTGTTGGGCATATTGTTCAGACCTATATTCATAGTAAGATCTATGCGGTAAGTTCCGTTCACTGTGTCTGCCTGAAAAGTAATATAGTCTTTGTTAAAACGATAATATCCCCTATTCAACAGAAATTGGGTAATCTTGTTTCTTTCCTCTTCAAGCTGGTTTACGTCAAACCTCTCTCCCACTTTCAGTCCGCTATGTATTGAGTCATTCATAAGCAGATCTCTGATAACATAATCCTCTACATTATAATCTATGGAAGATATGATATACGGCTTACCGGATGATATCCTGTAATATGTGTCAAGCTTGTTCTTTTTTATCTTTTCTTCAAGAGATACCTGAGCACCAAGATAACCCTTATTCTGAACAGCACCAAGTATCTGCATACGGGTTTCCTCGGCTACACGGGCATCGTATATCCTTGGAGCATCGCCCATCTTACGAAGAATCTTATTAATCCATTTTGTAGAATCCTTGCCAGACGAACAATATATGTACATTGGAAGCTTGACTAGACTAAACCATTTGGAATTTGGCTTTTGACGTACGTAGGAATACATTTCGGAGGACTTGATTTCCTTATTGTCACTGCTGATATGCACCTCATCGAGCAAATATTTTCCTTCAGGAACAAATTTACTTACGGAACACCCGACGAGCAATAATGCCGTAACTACGATATATATATATTTACGAACCAAATCTACCATTCCGAAAAGTAAACAAATTTATTTGCAAATGTACAAAAAATCCACTAACAACACATAGTAAGGGATGAATTTATATAATTTATAAACGGCAAGATAACAATTAATTAAAAATATCTTCTTAGCTTTGCCGACAAAACATTTCAAATACAAATATGCTCAGTAAAAACAAAATAAAATTCATCCGTTCGCTGGAGATGAAAAAGAACAGAAAGGAGAACGGAGTATTTCTGGCAGAAGGCAACAAACTTGTTTCAGAACTTTCGGCACACTTCAAATGCAAACTTCTGGTAGCTACTTCGCAGTGGCTGGATTCTAACAAAAACATTAATGCAGATGAAACAATAGCAGTAGAAAAAGAAGAGTTGTCGCGTGCAAGTCTGCTTAAAACTCCACAGGATGTTCTGGCTATATTCGAAATGCCTCACTATGAGGCATCGAACGATAATCCTAAAAAAGAATTATGTCTGGCGCTTGACGACATACAAGATCCTGGAAACCTGGGAACAATAATAAGGATAGCCGACTGGTTCGGAATAAAAAACATATTCTGTTCGCATGGTACGGCAGATGCTTTCAGCCCGAAGACTGTACAGGCAACCATGGGAGCTCTGGCAAGGGTAAAGATACATTACTGCGACATTAAAAAACTTATTTCAGACCTTGACGACGTACCTGTTTTCGGCACTTTTCTTGACGGGAACAACATATATGAAAGCGAACTGTCGGCCAACGGACTTATAGTAATGGGAAATGAAGGAAACGGAATAAGCAAAGAGGTATCGGCACTTATAAACAAAAGAATTCTGATACCAAACTACCCGCAGGGAAACGAGACGACGGACTCGCTAAACGTGGCAATAGCAACAGCCATCGTATGTTCGGAATTCAGAAGACGACAACTCTAACCTAAACGTATGATTCTGCTTTCTTTCGAGAAAGACATATCAGAAACATTAAACATGGTTACATAATATGCATTTAATGTCAGGAGTGAATTATCGGAATTTTCAGATAATACACTCCTGATATTTTTATTCTCATCTACGAACAATACCGTAGAAGAAGCTACAGAATCATGTCTTGAATCAAAAGAAATCTCAGGAGAATCACATGACAACACTATCAATCCGTTAAGCCATTCAGTGAAACAGGTTTCTCCTTCAAACGGATAATACCTAACGACTTGACCTGTATCGTCAATCTCTACAGTATGATTTCTAAGTAATAAGTCCAAATGAGGAATATATAACCTATGGGAAGCAAACTTTCTCATCGTACAATCATTTTGCCACCTGTTTTATTTCCTGAGGCTCTGCCATTACCCTGACTTTTCTGTCGGATACGCGTAGTTCTTCCTTTTCCGTTTTTTCTTCTTCGGATTTTACACGTCTTTCCTTGGGCTCTTTCGATACGGCTGCAGGAGCATTTGAAGAACGGACATTATAACTGCCCTTTCTGTAACGCACAAGTCTGATATTGTTAACAAGAACTGAAACGTCTGCACTGTCAGGATTGCTGAAATACACAAATCCATTGACACTCTTATATTCATAAGCAGAGTCAGGACTGAGAACAAGCTGCTCCTTACCTGATTTTTCTATCACTTTGGAAACTCCCAGGGTGCTGTCGTTCTTGAATGTTATATTCATTGCCACTACAGCCTTTGCACTGTTCTGAACATATGAAAGGAACTTATAATCGGCTTCGAATACCAGAATATCATTTTCATGGAATGTAGTATCCGCCTTGAGGTCAAACATAAGCCTGTTTGTAAGAGGTGATGACGTAAGCCAATAAAGGTTTCTATCCGACCATACATCAACAGAATCTCCAGACAAGGATACGGAAATCTGTCCGCTTCGCTTGTTCAGTTCAGACCTCATCTGCTCTTCTTCCATCTCATAACGTTTCTGCAAGTTCTTGTATATATCTGTAAGCATCTTGCTGTTTCTGGTGTACCAAACCATCGAAGAGTCAAACTCAGCTTCGGTCACACCATGTTTCTTGAACACATAATTCTTATAAGATTCACGTTTGTATCTTTCTGTATAACTCAAATCATTGCCCATAGTAAGAGCCAGGTGATAGTCATATAGCAGCTCTTCCATTTCTGACGGCTGTATAATATCACCAGGTATCTGTTTTCCACAAGATACCAAAAACACGACAGCTACAAAAAACAATAAACGTAAATACTTCTTCATTATATATGTGTATTGGTTATTTTTTATCTGTATGAGACAAAGAATTAAGATATTTGCTATAAAAAACAAGCAATGCTATGATTCCGCAACTAATTGCAGCATCGGCAAAATTAAATATAGGACTGAAAAATATGAAATGCTCGCCCCCGACAAACGGCATCCAGTCAGGCCAATAAGTATCAATTATCGGGAAATAAAACATATCGACAACCTTACCGTGCAGCCAATCGGCATACCCTTCACCCAGAGGTACGAAATTTGCTATCTGAGTTCTGGTACTCTCGCTGAAAATTTCTCCATAAAACACACAGTCGATAATATTGCCTATCGCTCCGGCAAGCACCAATGACAGGCAGACTATGTATCCGTTTTTCACTTTTTCAGGCTGACGCACAATCTTGGATATATACCATGTAATCAATATAACCGCTACAATACGGAAAATGGTGAGAAAAAGTTTGGCAAATATTTCCAGACCGAAAGCCATTCCATTGTTTTCGGTGAAATAAATATAAAACCAGTCTGTTATCTTATAATTCTGATGCAGGAACATTGATGTTTTAACCCATATCTTAATTATCTGGTCGATAATCAATACCGCCACCACTATGGCGGCAGACATTCTGCCTTGAGAAAAAATTCTGTTCATATCAATACCTATGTTGTCTGTAAAACTTAAAACACCATAAACCTGAAAATAATCCTAAAAAATTGAGAACCGAAATACTTCGATTCTCAATTTCATAAAATAATAAAAATTACTTCTTTCCTTGTTGTTTAGCTTCGATACTTAATGTTGCATGTGGTACTGCACGAAGACGTTCCTTAGATATCAGCTTACCTGTTTCACGGCAAATACCGTATGTCTTGTTTTCTATACGTACCAAAGCTGCCTGCAGGTTCTGAATAAATTTAAGCTGACGAGATGCCAGACGTGTTGTTTCTTCCTTCGACAAAGTGCTGGCACCTTCTTCCAATACTTTATACGTAGGTGATGTATCGTCTGTATCATTACCGTCAGCATTCATAATGCTGCTTTTAAGTTTCTCATAGTCGCGTTCTGCGAGCTGAAGCTTTTCCATTATAATGGCACGGAACTCTTCGAGTTCTGCGTCAGAATACCTTGTTTTCTCAGCCATAGTGTTTAAGTTTTAAAATTAATAATAGTACCTGCCAAATGTTACGACACCCGGCAGATGAGAACATTTATCACTGTTTGGTAACCTTCACAAACAGAGAGAAGTCGTCAAAGTTAAGTTCAGTACCTTCGGCAACTTCATCTGCCAATTCAAGTGAGTTAGCCAAAACTTGGTTGCAAATATAATTATTATATTCATTTACAGCATCATCAGTGTTGGAATTTCTTGATAAAGTGATATTTATTTTATCAGTTATTTCAAATCCGCTACTCTTTCTGATGTTCTGAATACGATTTACAAGTTCACGTGCTATACCTTCGCGTCTGAGTTCTTCAGTTATAGTCACTTCAAGAGCCACAGTCAGACGACCTTCGTTGGCAACAAGCCATCCCGGAATGTCTTCGCTGAAGATTTCAACATCGGCAGTTTCAATAACTGCGTTACCTCCATCAAGAGCAAATGTGTAAGAACCGTTCTTTTCAAGTTCTGCTATAGCTTCCTGCGACATTTCTGCAACAGCAGCAGCTACAGCTTTCATCTGTTTTCCGAACTTAGGACCAAGTTTCTTGAAATCACACTTAACTTTCTTGACCAATACGCCTGACGCTCCTTCAACGAACTTGATTTCCTTAACGTTAACTTCACTAAGGATCAAATCCTTAACAGCCTCGATATGACGTTTCTGATCTTCGTCAACAACAGGAACCATGATACACTGCAGCGGCTGACGCACCTTGATATTTACCTTACGGCGAAGTGCAAGTACCATTGAAGTGACATCCTGTGCCATCTGCATACGTGCTTCAAGTTCCTTGTTTATCAGACTTTCGTCGGCAACAGGGAATTTAGCAAGGTGAACAGAAACCACATTGTCGCGTCCTGTAACATTTACAAGATCCATATACAGACGGTCTGCATAGAACGGAGCTATAGGAGCCATCAGTTTGGCAACTGTCTCAAGACATACATACAGAGTCTGATAAGCAGAAAGCTTGTCTGTTGACATTGAGCTTCCCCAGAAACGCTTACGGTTCAGACGTACATACCAGTTACTCAGATTGTCGTTCACAAAGTCTGTAATCAGACGACCTGCCTTGGTTGGTTCATAATCATTATAGCAAGCATCAACATCCTTAATCAAAGAGTTGAGCAATGACAATATCCATCTGTCGATTTCAGGACGTTCTTCCATCGGTACATCTTTCTCTGCATAGCAGAAACCATCGACATTTGCATAAAGTGCAAAGAATGAATATGTATTGTAAAGTGTTCCGAAGAATTTACGTCTCACTTCGTCCACACCTTCAGTATCGAACTTCAGGTTATCCCATGGAGAAGCATTTGTAATCATGTACCAGCGCAATGGGTCTGAACCGAACTTCTCGATTGTAGCGAACGGATCGACTGCATTACCAAGACGCTTAGACATCTTGTTACCGTTCTTGTCGAGTACAAGACCGTTAGAGATAACATTCTTGTAAGCCACACTGTCGAACACCATAGTAGCGATTGCATGAAGTGTAAAGAACCATCCACGAGTCTGGTCAACACCTTCAGCAATGAAATCGGCAGGATAGTAAGAACGGTTGTCAACTATTTCCTTGTTTTCGAACGGATAGTGAAGCTGTGCATATGGCATAGCACCAGAGTCGAACCAAACGTCGATAAGGTCTGATTCACGTTTCATCGGCTTGCCGCTTTCAGAAACAAGGATGATATCGTCAACGTAAGGACGGTGCAGATCTATCTTATCGTAGTTTTCCTTGCTGTACTGTCCTGGAACGAAACCAAGCTTCTTATATGGATTTTCTGTCATGAAGCCAGCAGCTACAGACTTTTCTATTTCATTATAAAGTTCTTCTACAGAACCGATACACAATTCTTCGCCTTCATCGTTACGCCAGATTGGAAGAGGAGTACCCCAATAACGAGAACGACTCAAGTTCCAGTCGTTCAGGTTTTCAAGCCACTTGCCGAAACGTCCTGTACCAGTTGATTCTGGTTTCCAGTTGATAGTCTTGTTCAGTTCTATCATACGGTCTTTAGCTGCAGTAGAACGGATAAACCAGCTGTCCAGCGGATAGTAAAGCACCGGTTTGTCTGTACGCCAGCAGTGAGGATAGTTGTGTACATGCTTCTCAATCTTGAATGCCTGATTGTTCTGCTTCATCATCATGCAGATATAGATATCAAGCGATTCAGCAGCCTGAGCAGCTTTTTCGTCATACTTGCCGTCAACCGTGAACTGAGGGTCGTATGCATTCTTAACCCAACGTCCCTGATATTCTTTATAAGCGTCAACATTTACACATTCCTTCACGAAAGCCTCATCAAGTTCGTCCAACAGATAGAACTTACCTGTAAGGTCAACCATAGGACGAGTCTCGCCTTTCTTGTTAATCATGAACAGTGAAGGAATTCCTGCTGCACGAGCCACATTGGCGTCGTCGGCACCGAATGTAGGAGCGATATGTACGATACCTGTACCGTCTTCTGTTGTTACATAATCACCAGGGATTACGCGGAAAGCCTTAGCAGATGCCTCAACCCATCCATCAACTGTAGCCTCAACAGGCTTAACCCATGGGATAAGCTGTTCGTATTCCATACCTACAAGGTCAGTACCTTTGTACTCGCCTACCACCTTGAACGGGATAAGCTTGTCGCCCGGCTTATAGTCTTCAAGAGCTATATCTTCAGCTTTCTTGTTGAAATGAGTGTAAAGAAGAGGTTTTGCCAGAACTACAGTCATCTTCTCACCTGTATAACCGTTGTAAGTCTGTACGGCCACGTAGTCAATCTTCGGACCAACGCAAAGAGCTGTGTTTGAAGGCAATGTCCAAGGAGTAGTAGTCCAAGCTATGAAATAAGGAGTACCCCACTGAGCCATTTCAGGTTTCGGGTTCTTCATCTTGAACTGTCCTACAACAGTTGTATCCTTCACGTCACGGTAGCAACCAGGCTGGTTAAGTTCGTGAGAGCTAAGTCCTGTACCGGCAGCAGGAGAATATGGCTGTATTGTATAACCTTTGTACAACAAGCCTTTTCCGTAAAGCTGCTTCAGGAGCCACCACAAAGTCTCGATGTAACGGTTATCATATGTGATATAAGGATTTTCAAGGTCCACCCAGTAACCCATCTTATGAGTCAGGTCAGTCCATTCCTTGGTAAATTTCATGACATCAGTGCGGCAATGACGATTATATTCTGCCACAGAGATAGTCTTACCGATATCCTCTTTAGTAATACCCAGAGCCTTTTCAACACCAAGTTCAACCGGCAATCCGTGTGTATCCCATCCAGCCTTACGCTTAACCTGAAAACCTTTCATGGTTTTGAAACGGCAGAACGTATCCTTAATAGTACGAGCCATAACGTGGTGAATACCCGGCATACCGTTAGCCGATGGAGGTCCTTCATAGAAAACAAACGAAGGATAGCCTTCACGTTCAGTCATACTCTTTGAGAATACATCATTCTCATCCCATTTCTTCAGCACTTCTTTATTCACCTCAGACAGGTTCAGCTGAGAATATTCAGTAAATTTACTACTCATAGTTTATGTTGTTTTATCTAATTATCTTATATCTTGGCATATAGCCTTCCTAAATTTAGGCTGCAAATTTATAAGAAAAAATAGAGAATAAAAAGAAAAGGTTTTCAAAAGCTTTGCAAAAAGAATAAAAATTGTGGGTTAATGCTGTTTATCTTTTTTCATATCTGAAACAAAGCGAAAACCGTCCTTAAAATCATAAGTAAGATTTTTCTTCTCTGACATCTCATCCTGAAACCTATTTTATAGAAGTTATCGCTTGCACTTGTTTTCGGTGCATACATTCCGTAAATTTGCAACATTATCATAAAAAGCTGAATTTATGAAGAATAGAATATGTATTTGGCTTGTCAATCTACTTCTAAGAAGAAAAAGAATGACACTTAATGAAATCCAGGAAGAATGGAGAGCACACAATGCTGACTACAGCATTACATTGCACCGTAACACCTTCATGTCGTACAAACGAAAAGCCGAAGAGATGTTCGACATCAACATCAATTGCAACCGCAGCACAAACGAATATTATATCGAGTATCCTGAGGAAATAAACAACTCCCCTATAAACCAGTGGCTTATACAGGCTGCATCATCCACAGATGTTATTTCCAGACGTAAACGCCTTGCCGACAGAATCATCCTCGAAACTACTTTCGGAGGTGAGGAACATCTTGATGCTATAACCGACGCCATGTCACGTAGCAAGTGCATAAACATCACCTATCATTCGTACTGGATGGATGCACAGAGCTTCATTGTAGAACCTTACTTCATTAAATTTTTCCGCCAGAGATGGTATCTGATCGGCCATTGCCACGAGAGAAATGCCCTACGTGTATATTCACTCGACAGGATGGACAGTGCAACCATAAGCGACAAAAGTTTCACGATGAAGGAAAAGAACTATCCACAGGTATTATATAATGACAATTTCGGGATTATCCATGGCGAAGAAAACACCAAAGCCCACGATATACTTTTAAAGTTCACTACCAAGCAAGGCCAGTACATACAGACAAGACCGCTGCACCATACACAGGAAGTAATATCTCACGATGAAAATTTTATCATCTTTAAGATGCATATAAAAATCACTCTCGACCTGGTTCAGGAACTATTATCATACGGTTCCAGCCTTCAGGTTCTCAGTCCTGACTGTCTGATTAAAGAAATACGCAAGACTATTGACGAGATGAACGAATTGTATAAATAAAAAAATCAGGTTGTCGCAAAATTTGCGACAACCACCAAACCCTTGCAAAACATTTGCAACTATTTTGCAAACAGCATTCAAAAGCTAATTCTAACTACAAAACATATTCATTATTCATTTAGTTAGACAAATCACCACATTTACAAATCCAATTTCACACTTTTGCGCCTCCTTACTCTGCTCAAAATCACAACAATACAAAAATACATAAATTAACCCTAAAGTATGGATGGAGGAAATACTGAGGAAAATACCGTATTATAAAAGGGATAAAAAGTATATGACAGAACATCTTCCAAGGAACTGGGCGAAATTATAACAAATCTGTGCCGAATTGATATAATTTGATGCTATTAGTCCCGACTCGAAGGCGAATATGAACGAATCGTGCCGACTCGGGACTATTTTTTTCTATTTTGCAATACGTACTTTACCGGAGGATTACTTTTAATCAGCACTAATACATTGTAAGCATTCAGTAAACCCCGTCAGAACTCAGTCTTGATTCTTTATATTTTTGTA